>Ga0182021_10000369_pt1 | contig 47140 bp, 45 predicted proteins | sample 612E3MmetaG_FD_120493 | JGI IMG/M metagenome (GOLD analysis project Ga0182021, IMG submission 120493) | Permafrost microbial communities from Stordalen Mire, Sweden - 612E3M metaG (Illumina Assembly) | ecosystem: Environmental > Terrestrial > Soil > Wetlands > Permafrost | place: Sweden... | reverse complement strand
TCAGCGAATGCCCTTCTTTGCGGATGAACCCGACCCTCGATAAGTCGTATTCTCCCTGCTCAGAAGGGTATTCGTGTGTCATGACCAGCTACCAAGACCAAGATTCACCGGTGGATCCAGGCTAAGGTGAGGCTGGACTCGTTCATTACCAACTGTTCTTATGACGGATGATGACTACTAGTATCTGGTGATTCTGACCAGGCACTAAGCGGCACTTTGGTCGCATCTTTCAATCCCGACCATGATGATATGCGGGCTGTGCGTGGTGGGACGAGGACACCATTGACAACCCCAATCCCGAGGCCGCTGGGCTGCGCACCTACCGGACAGCGGGCTGCTGCTGGACGCCCGTCCGCACCACTGCTGGCCCGCATAGAGCTTCTGCTGGTTAAAGACCAGCTAGTTTTCAGGACTTCTGGCCCTACTCGGATCGCTATCTATCTGCCGAATCTGGAGGGAGGTGGCAGAAAGAGGGATCAGCATTCGTCAATCCCATCAAGAATGGGTGAGAGAAATGACGGAAGGCGCATCATGAAAACGAACAGACTGGCAGTAGTCGCAGTGGTTCTCGTGGTGCTCGCTGGCTGTACGACCAAGACCAATAGTGCGGTGGGTAACGGAGCGCCAACTGCCGTACCTCCGGCGGCATCTCCGACGTATAACCCCCCGACCGATACCCCGACGGCCATCCCGACGGCAACTGACACCGTGTCTCACTTCGGTTCATCTGGCTACACATGGGCGGACGGACTTCTGGTTACCGTCTCCGCTCCTGTCGAATTCACGCCGAGCGAGTCCGCCGCTGGCGGTAAGGGCCTCGCGGCTGTCAAGTTCACGGTCACGATCACCAATAACACCAGCAAGTCATATGACCCAGCGATGTTCACGACTTCCGCGCAGAGCGGGACCCAGGAGGCCGACTCGATCTATGACATCGACAACAACCTGGGGGGTAGCCCCCACACCGCTTTGCTCCCTGGCCGCACGGTCACGTTCGACGTTGGCTTCGGCGTTAGCGACCCCAAGGATGTCGTGCTTCAGGTGACACCAGGATTCGACTACACTCCGGCGATGTTCCAGTCATAACGCCTGTCCCGCCAACGTTCGTTGGAGGATAACCATTGCCCGCAGCGCTGCCACTGCGCCGACGACCCCGCCCGCCAGGTGGGCTCTCACGATGAACCGTCGATGGCGTTTCCGGACCGTCAAACGCGCGTTACACATAACGATGCCTGGTACAAATGAGTTGGGTCGCCATGTACCAGCGCCGCCTTCCTGCGACATGCGTGACGGGGGCGCGTGTCATCGTGAAATTCGCTGACAGCAAGAACCGCTATCAGTGGGTGCAGGTAGCCAAGATCGCGGGGGTCATGGTCGTCGGCGACTCGTGGGCCATCATCGTGGACACGCAGGATAGGGCGAACATGGTGAAGAGCAGGCTCGGTGGTGAGATCCAGTAGTAGTGCCCAAGGTCAGTTGAGGCAGCATGTCGAGGGTTAAGGTGCGGTCGAGGTGAGGGAACTGCCCGGAGTAAGGCCGGACCTCGGCCAATGGCCGAAATTATCGCGAAATGTGGAAAACCGTCGTCGCGCAGTTCCCTAGCCAGCGGCAATCAGCTGTATCAGTGGCAGAGTTCCGGCTACCACATTGCCTTGCTTATGGATGCCCAAGGTACCTGCCAAGGCGTGACTCATGAGTATGCGGCTAAGTAGGTGCGGGGCTAGCTCTTGAGCTCTAGCACTAGAAGTCTTTGCTGGGGCATTTGTGCTGCTGCTCAGAGGCTTGCCGTACGGTCCTGGTCGTTACGGCGGGCCCGGGTCAGCCCCACGATGAGCCTGTGCGGGCATTTCTAGAGCGAGTAACGCGCGTTCTCTCAAGTTCTTCTTAGACAAGTTCGCCCCCCGAAAGACACACTCACCCCTGCTGGTCACTCACGCACCCAGAACCTGATGCTAGCCGTTCGGCCACATCTGTTAGCCGTTCGGTCAAAATCGATCTCATCCAATGTGGCAACAACGCACCCCTGAGCAAACTGGACTGTGTGGGCACAGAGGATTATTCAATGGCCGTCGCCAGCATGATAGTGAGCATGCGGCATTTGGATGCCAGAAGAGCACACCTGAAACTGATTCAGCTCATCATCGTTGAAGGGAGAAAGTCGTGACTGTCCCAGCCGCTTGGTATCCACAGCCGGATGGTCAGCAGAGGTATTGGGATGGCCAAGCGTGGACCGGGAACTTCGCGCAGGGTGCGTTCGTGCCTCAGGCTCAGGGACGCCCCTTCAGTGGCCGCGCAATCGCCGGGTTCATTCTCAGCCTTCTGTGGCTCGGTGGCCTAGGTAGCCTTATTGGCTTGGGCCTGTCGGTTGATGCCATGAGAGAGACCCGCAATGGTGCACGAGCGGGTCGGGGCCTGGCTGTTGCCGGACTGATCCTCAGCATCCTGGGTGTGATCTCCGTAGCGTTCATCTATTTCGTCATTTTGCAGCAAGGCCATGACTTGTCGAACCAGTTCAACCAGATGAACAGCGAGCTGAGCACCCCAGGGGTATCGCCGTAGGCATGCCGAGGGGTTATCGGGATACGAACATGGGGAAGTTAGGCAAGATCTGTCTCACAATCAAGATCTGTCTCACAATCCAGCACCACCGGGCTTTTCAGGCCCCGTAGGCAAAAGCGAATGCCTCCGAAGTGCGGATAGCCCGGTCCGCAGATGTGATGCCCATGCCGCAGGATATCGAGCAGATAAGGCAGGAAACGCGCGCGTCACGTGAACGCGCCGAAGCACGCAGGAGAAATCAGACCGCCTGACTTGCCAACGTGCTTCGAGTCGATGCATCGCCCTGGAGGCGGCGAGAGAGCATGGACTCGGGCTGAAGGTCGCGAGCGGCATGCGGCTGCTCATAGCATTCGTCCCAACATGGCCTCGACCATATCTATCTGACCCTCAACATGATCCAACTTGCGGCGAGCGGCACGCCGCCACTCCAAAATGTTCTGGTAGCTGCGCACGAAGATGATCGTCTGCTCTGGGCTGGGTGGGTTGTCTGGGCCGAACTTGGCCATGGCTGCGCTCAGCTGCGAAGCGGCATGGTTGAGTCGCCCGAAGTCGCCCGCATCCTTGGCTGCAAGGTCCACGGCTTTCTCACTCTCCCGGTAGTAGGAACTGGCAGTAGATATGGAGCGCTCGTGGCCGTCCAGGTAGGCAGTCCTGGTGATGGTCAGCCGTTGCTGCCTATTCTCGACCAGCACTGTGGTGTCCTTCTCGGTGGTCTTGCGCAGCCGGATGCGCAGCACGCCCTTGGAATCGCGCTCGGTGGTGATGAGCCTGGACTGGGGGTAGTGGGGCGCAGCCAAGTCCGCATTGGCACCTTTGGCCTGAGTGTCCATGTTTGTGAACTGCTGGCGCTTGCGTCCTTGCTGCACAACGGCCTTCATCGCTTCACCAGCTGAAGGCTTCTGGCCAGCTTGCCGTCCACATAGGAGACCTTGCCCTCGTCGCGCAGCATCCCCAGGTGCCAGGTGATCGAGGTTCTGGACATATCCAGTGCGATGGCCATGTCCGCGATGGTGGGCGGGTAGCCGTGCATCTCGATGAACCGGGGGATGAACGCCAGCAGCCGGTTGCGCTGACCCTCGCCGTGCGGGGTCGGGGTTCCACTCATGATGCACTCCATATCTAGTCGATATGACAAGGCTATCTAAGTCGCAACAGATAGGCGTGCCAACGCACGTTGCAGAGAAAGTCAAAGTCAGCGGTAAAGCTCGCCCGGTCCGTCAATCATCTTGATCTGTCCTTTGGCTCGCTCAGTCCTTTTGAGTGCTAACGCGCGTTAGCTGCTGACGAGGCAGGGATCGAACCGGCATCGCCGGGTTCAGAGTCCGACGTGCTGCCGATTGCACTACTCGTCATTGGCCGGGGTCTGGCCAGGCAATGGCTTCAGCGGGCCAGAGTTCAGCATGTCTCCTTGGTGGTTGCTGGCCTCGTAACCTTGGGTCTTGTCCCCCTTGACCACACCGATGCTGGTCTTGTTACGGAACAGCACGAACAAGCCTTGGAATGTGGGTCGTACCGTCACCCCACTGGTGGGATCACCGGCAAACTCGTTGAACTTGGGCATGACGAAATCACCTCTCTAATCGTGTTTGTTGCGCGCTAACGCTCGTTACGCGATGGCGCTCAGGATCGTGGCCCTGGTAACCATCACCACGTCACGATGGGCACCAACAATCTGGCAAGCATCACGGCTCGCTCGTGCTGGTCAGGGATGAGGGGTCGCTGGCTCGTGTAGGCAACCATGACCACGTAACTGAGTTCGGGATGGGAGAACATCAGCGTCGTTTGGGTCGCTGGTTCTGGCCAGGTAGTGGCTTCAGTGGGCCACTGTTCGTAGCGTGGATATAGTCGATGTTGGCCTGGATCCTCGTGGCCAGCGCTGGGTCGTTGACGATCTTCTCGTGGCGCTTCTGCGCTCTCTTGAGTCGTCCACGCTTCTGCATGAGGCGCTTGACTCGTCGTGCGAGTCCCTTACCTCCGAATGGTCCTGACATTTCACACCTCCCTTGAGTATTAGCGCTCCTCTAGTCGATTGATCACCTTGGCCGGTCCTCAAGATGTCCCCCGTGTTGTCGCCAATGCTGGTGTCTCCATTCTTTCGTCGGCGAGTTGACGAGCACGGTCCTCGCCATAGTCGGTGAGCATCCGGCCACGAGGTGTGACCGCGACGTAGCCCTCTTGGATCAGATCGCGCTCCGTGTGAGCTAGCTGTTCCTCATTGAGCAGAGCCTTGATGGTGGTTGCTCCGGCGATGCCGCCATAGGCCAGCAGACCCAACAGATAGTCCTGCCCGCCACGGGTGATGCCATCGCTGGTCAGTCCCAGCCACTTCAGTGCCTTGGTCAGGTCATAGCCCTGGTCAGAAAGGTTGGCCAGTTTGCTGGACAGAGCCACGTCTCGCACGGTGGTGAGTACCTGCCCGATCCGCCTGGGGTTGTTCTTGGCAGCCTGCGTAACCTCAGACAGCCACTGATCTTTGCCAGGCAGCGGCAGTCGGGGAACTCCGAAGCCCAGTCGCTTGGCCTGGAACAGGGCGATCTCCTTGCCCTCGGCGTCGCTGTACTGCTCCAGGATGGGCTGGATGACGAACCTGTCCAGGATGGTCTGTGGCAGCTTCTCCTTGTCAGTGGTGGCTGCGATGACGGTGATCTTCGGCGCGGTGATAACGCCCGTTGGCATGTGCAGCTCGCCATCTTGGAGCAAGGTGAGCAGCCACTCGGCCCGGCTCTTGCCGAACCCCACCAGCCGGTGAATCTCATCGATGAACAGCACGTCGCCATCGACCATGGACTTCAGCGCCTTGGCCGCATCCTTGTCGGTGACTAGCCCAGACAGCTCGACCATGCCGGTGCCTAGGGTGAACGCGGTCAGTCGGGCCAGCGCGGTCTTGCCGACCCCTGGATACCCGGAGGCCAGCAGCATGTGGTCCATCGGCTTGCTGAGCACCTCAGCGGTCGCTACGGCTGCCTCGATCTGGCTGCGGGCTACCTCCTGGCCAATGAACTCATCGAAGCTCTTGGGGTAGGGACCTTCCAAGATCTCCGCGCCTCGCTTGACCTTCATGCCAGAACTGCGGACATGGCTGCCGGGCTCGATTCCTTGGGCACGCTGCCACGCTAGGAATCGATCTGAAATAGTCATGGCGCACCTCCTTGAATCTCTCTATCTGATGATGGTCAGCGGGAAGATGGTGCCGCTTGGCCTGCCTTGCCCGGGATTAGGAGCCCAGGGAGTTCGTCCTGAGCATCTTTGTCGATGTTCAGAAGGGTCGCCTCGCGCGAAGGGTCTCGGGATTCGAACTGTCGTCTACAACCTTTTATAGTCGCCCGAGGCCAATCGCACCGGGCGTAAGTTGAAGAAGAACCCTTCGGTGGATGAAGGATGGGGCAAACAGATGATGGTCCGAAAGAAGTCACAGGATGGCCAGACCTCAGACTTGGGAATTTGGTGTTCAATTACCGTGAAATTCCGTCGTGGCTACGTCTCGGCGTATCCCGGAAGGTCCAGCCCGCAGGCCCTTTGATCCGAATCGAGTCGGCTGGGTAGCCCGCCTCTACCGGGCCAGGATGATCCGGGCGGTCACAAGGCGCCGGGTGAGTCATGTGTCGCGGTTAGTGTTCCGTTTGGGAATCATGCATATGGGGGTCAGCAAGCCGACCGATCGCCATCTGCGCGGCCTGGTGCGGACGTCGGTCATACCGGGCGGTTGTCGCGGGGGAGGCGTGCCCGGCGATCCTCTGGACGATGACCAGATCGGTCAGCGGGTCGTCCAGCATGGTGGAGATCAACGTTCGTCGAAGGTCGTGGGGGGAAAGGGTCCTGGCGCCAACGTCCAAGGTCCGGGCGGCCAGGATGTCGGCCACCGTCTGTCCGGTGATGCGCTGGCGGGTGACTCGGCGTCCTTTGGTAACGCGGGAGAACAGCGGGCCTGGCCGGTTGCCCCGGACCCTGAGCCAGCCGTTGAGGTAACTGGCAGCCCACTGCGCGATCGGGACGCGGCGGATCTTATTGCCCTTCCCGGTCAACCGCATTCCGTCGGCGGTGTCCCAGTCCCGTAGATCCAGCGTTGTGAGCTCGGAGCGGCGAGCGCCGGTGCAGTAGGCCACGGCAATGAGCGCGGCATCCCGCGCGCCCTTGGCGGTTCCGGCGCTGGCACAGGAGTCGAGCAGGGCCGCGATCTCGGTTTGCCCGAGCATCCGTCCGGCAGGCTCACGCTGCCCCTTGACCTGGGCCAGGTCCGAGGCTCGCTGGCAGTCCTCGGCGCTCATCAGCCCCAGCCTCCATGCCTCCTTCAAGACCATGCGCAGGGCGATCAGGTGCTTGTTGACGTGCGCGGCAGACCAGCCCTGGGCCAGGAACATCGACCGCAACAAAGCGGTGTGCGGATACCGAAGGTGGCCCCAGGGGATGCCCGCCCCGGTGACCGACCGGTCACCCAGGTCGGAGTGGACCAGGAGTCGCGCGATCCGGTCCAGACATCCAGCCATGGTCCTGCGAGACTCGGCGCTTGAAAGCCGACCCAGGTACACCAGATAGGGGTCCATGTCGGCGCTTCCAGCCACCGGAGCGAAGGGTGACTGTCGTTGTACGAGTTCGGCTGAGTCGGTCATTGTGGGGTCCTTCTGAACTCACAGTCTGTGGGAATATCTATTCCCACAACCAAAATACCCATTTCGTCGAAGGACCGTTGAAAACACACGTTGGCATCCCTTTTTAGCTCTCGCTGTGCGTCTGCACCCATTTGTCCATGTCGAAATCTGGGACATTCTGCACAGTTTCCTGGACCAGTGCTGACCGCTGGATCGCGCCGAGTTGAACAGGGTGGGCATGACAGAGTTCTTTGGCATGCCCACCGCCACGAGGACGTGGGACTGGTCCGGACTCCTTATGCGGTCCATCTGGTGTGGCAAAGGCATGACCTCATCACTCATGCGGGGACGCACCTGCCCTGTGCGTCCACCGACCAGCGAGTGTGCGACGCCAGGCCCGGCCCTTTGACTGCTAGGTCACCCGCGTTTGCCCTGATGAAAGCTGATGCGCGATCAGTTGGCGGTTCGTTGTGGCCGCAGACTCCAGTTGGAGGGCGACAACGTCATGTGGTGGCCCAAGCCACTGCTGGCCGACTGTGAAGAGGGCCGGATGAGCGTGGCCGACCGCGCCATCCCATACGCGGCAATCAAGTCCAGCGCCGACATGAAGGCGCTGCTGGATCTGGTCGAGGCAGAGTCCAAGCGGCCCAAGGACCAGCGCCGGTTCGAGACGCTGATCATCGACACCCTGGATGCCTACCAGCGCATCGTCATGCAGGAGTACCTGGCCCAGATGAAGAAGTCCCAGATGAGCGGCTGGCAGGACTGGGGCTACCTGGACGCCCAGATGACCGAGTTGGTGGCACGACTGTCTGGGGTGGCCATGAACGTGGTCTGCAACCTGCATGTCAAGGACACCAAGGTCGGCGGCTCCGACGATGGGGACGGCGGGATCCTGGTCCACAGTCCCAAGCTCAAGGGTGACCTCAAGGACCAGATCGCCTCTGAGTTCGACCTGGTGGGTTTCATGGAGACGGGCTGGGCAGCGGTCAACGGCAAACGCACGTTGGCACGCTATGTCCAGTGGGAGCCCACTCCTGACAAGCCGATCCTCAAGGACCGCTCAGGACAGCTGCCCGCGCGCACTCCGGTGGACTTCAGCACTGAGGACTACGAGGGCCTGCTACGTCCGCTGGTGGCCGCACAGGAGCACCTGAAGGCATCCACGGTCGTCGAGCAGGTGGAGCAGCCTGAGCCCATCACCCCTGTTGCGGTTGCCAAAGGTGGGCCGATGGGACAACCGGCAAAAAGTGTCCCAGGTTCCGGGACACCCAAGAAGGCTGCAGCCCCCAAGAAGACTGCTGCGCCTAGGCAGTCCGTCGCGCCCGTTCCGGCAGCAACGACCGGCAAAGCTCCCGCAACCAAACCGACGATCCAGGAACAGATCACTCGCACTGAGCCAGAAGCGCCAGTCACCGAGGAGCAGGCGGTGACCACCGTGGAAGAGGTGCTGGGAGCCAAGACCATCGAGGTCGAGCAGGAGCTACTCAGTGATGAGGGCGCGACAACGCCCGTTAGTGAGCCCGAACCGTCGTCGATTCCCGATGAGCCAGCCGACATCCCCGTGAATGGAACCCACATCACCACCTGCGGGGAGCCGCGCTACAAGGGCAGTCAGGTGCCGGAGAACATCAAGTTCTGCGGGCGCAAGCTCGTGCTGGACATGCAGGAGGGGAGGGTGACCGGGTGCTCTGAACCCGAAGGCAACATGGCCGACATTATCCAGATCGCCGGGATGAAGACACGCGCATTCATGTGCAACGGCTGTTACAGCAGTTACCGCAAAGACGCTCTAGCCAATCGCAAATAAGGGGAAGACAGCAATGAAGTCAACAGTGATCGAGGCCAGCAACTATCCGATCCCCGAGGACACCCTCGTCCCGGTCAAGCTGGAAGCAGTCGAGCAGGTGGAGATCCCCTTCGTCCACAAGAAGGGATCACGGATGGGTCAGGAAAAATTCGCTGCTGGCACTCCTAGACAATCTGGCCGTTCCCTGGCGGTGCGGGCTCCATCACCTGAGTTCACCCGAGACGAAGGCAGTCACGACGGACATGTTCTCCACGGCCATTCCGCGTGATGAGGCTTTCCAAGTACTTGGTTGCGTACTCATTTCGGTTAGTTGACAGATGTCGGACGGTTTTCGCTCTCGGAGACCGATGGACCTGAAACAAGTCGCTTCGGCGCACTCCAAGGAGGATGTAGTGACTCTGACCATCCGAGCCACCGGGCCCGATGACCATGTCGATGGCGGTTCCGATCGCATCAAGGTGCCCATCATTCGGCCAAGTGGCCCCGGCGACGGTCATCCTCTGGATACGGGAATCCTGACCCCAGGCGGATGGACTGCTTCAGGGAAACTTGAGGTGGAAGACGAAGTTGTCGGCTCCCATGGTCTGCCGGTGACCGTTGGTGGCATCTTCGACAGAGGAGTTCTGCCCGTCCATCGCGTCTCCCTGGCAGATGGAGCCAGCGTCGTCGTGGACAGTGAGCATTTGTGGTCCGTGACCGATCACCACGGGACATCGGTGCGAGAAACGTCTGCCCTGGGCCACCTGACACGGACTGTGGGCAAACAGCAGGTGCTTCGATGGTCTGTCCCTACCGTGAGTGCTGTCGTTCACCCGAGTCAGGTGTTGCCGCTGGAGCCGTACATCTTGGGATGTCTGCTCGCCAACGGGTACTTCGGTGACCGCACACAACTCACCGTGGCCTTTGGGCCTGAGTGGCAGCCGCTGGTGGACGAGGTCTATCGCGTCGCGCCACCATGGATGCAGATTGCCGAAGTGACCAGCCGGGGTTCGACGGCGCGGCAATTCAGCCTGCATGACTGCCAGCCCATCCTGCGCGATCTAGGGCTTGAGGATCACCGGAGCCCTGTGAAGTTCATTCCTGAGAAATACTTGCGGGCTTCCATCGAGCAGCGCCGTGCTTTGCTCGCAGGGCTAATGGATTGTGACGGCGGCTGCCATAAAGGCATGGCCTGGTACTACAGCACTAGCGCACAACTGGCCGCTGAGGTCGTTGACCTGGTCAATGGTTTGGGCGGCGTCGGCGTGCCCGTTACCCAACAACGCTCTGATGGCAAGCCGACCGAGTTCAATGTCAAGGTCTACATGGAGGAAAACCCGTTCCGGCATGGCCCGAAAGAGGGGCGGTGGGCACCGGCTCAGCGCTACCTCAAGCGCAGGATCAAGAGTGTGGTGGCAGTGGGTGTCGCCGAGGTTCGGTGCATAAGGGTGGACGCCGTCGACCAGCTGTATGTGACCGAGGGGCACATCGTCACCCACGACACACGTAGTGCGAGGACGTCTCAGTGATCCGCCCCCAAGAGCGCCAAGTGTCGTCTGCGATTCGTCCAGCAGTCGTCAAGGACTACTTCAACCAGTCACCCTGGATCCCTGCGGCGTTTAGTTCCCTTCCGAGTCGCTGCCGCCAGTCGCTAAGATTGAGATCAATGTAGGCGATCCCGGCCACATCCGACGGCTGTTCGACGCCGGTGTTGACGACGGCTACTCGCCCCCTCCCGAGCATCGCGAAGAAGTAACCCATCTCAAACACAACATTCTGCCGGGCGCGCGGCTTGAGTTGCGTGGCATCGCGGGCTTTTCCTTCGTCATCAGGAGTCGCTAGAACGATCGCAAAAGTGGCTGTCCCGGCATGCTCTTCGAACTTCTCGACCAAGGTTTGACCGCGGCTAGCCTGCTGATCCAAGATCACCACTTCAACAGGGCTGATCCACCTGCGCAGCTGGTTCTCCACTTTCTCGCGAAGGCCGGTGTCATGGCCATGTACAAGAAAGATGGTAGGAACTGAAGTCATTTCTGCATCCGTTCGTCGTGGAGAGCGCCAGATCATCGTGTCTCCATTTAGTTCTGAACGCGACTCCTGGCCTGGATGCACCAAGCAACCGCGATGGCGGACTGGACATCGCGCTTGCCCGGCACACCGCCATCTGCATGTTGTGCAGCATCTTGATCTCCAAATTGCCAAGCTCCGCAGTCGTGCTTATACCTGCGCTAGGCGGCTCAATCGATCAGCAATCAGGCCCCAAGGCGCTTCTGGAGTCAGGTGACTCCATGACAACCGAATTGCTCCAGCAACCTGATCTTCCGACATTCCAGCGGCGATCAGTACATGGCTATGTTCGTAGTTCTGTGATGTGCAGGCTGAGCCGTTGGAGATCGCGACGATGTCCTTCAGCGCCACGATTGCCGCCTCCGAGTCCACGCCCGGCACTGAGAAGTTCAAGGTGTGGGGGACGCCTCGGTCACTGTCACCATTGATCACAATCCCGAGCGGCTGCAGTGCGGCCAGCGCCTCCGCCTTCATCGCCGCACAAGAACGTGCTCGGTCGGCATGCTCCCGCAGCGCGAGGGTTGAAGCCAAGCCCAGGCCAGCGATGAGCGCGACAGGCAGCGTACCTGGGCGCAGTCCACGCTCCTGTCCGCCGCCGTACATCAATGGCTGCAGCGGCACCCGTTCGTAGCCCCGTCGCCTAGTAATCAGCGCACCGATGCCTTTTGGTGCGTAGATCTTATGACCGGAGATGCTCAAGAGATCGATGCGCGTTGAGTGCAACGGCTCGATGAGTTTGCCGAATGCCTGCGCACCGTCGACGTGGAAGTATGCCTCGTGGTCCTTAAGTACCGCAGCGATCTCTTCGATGGGCTGGATGACACCTGTCTCGTTGTTTGCGGCCATGATCGACACCAGCAAGGTGTCCGGGCGCAGTGCTCGCCGCACGTCTTCGGGGTCGATCCACCCGCCGGGCGTCGGAGTGAGCAGCGTCACTTCGAAGCCTCGTGTGGCGAGCACCTCAAGCGGCTCCAAGACGGCCTTGTGCTCAATCTGGCCACTGATGATGTGGCGGCGCCCGGTCTGCTCGGCGTGCGCCGCGAGTCCCAAGATAGCCAGGTTGTTGCTCTCGGTGGCGCCGCTGGTGAAGACAACCTCCTCAGGCTTCGCGCCAACCACGTCAGCCACTTCCTGGCGTGCCCGGTTGACCCGTTCCTTGGCAGTCTGACCGTAGCCGTGGGTTCGGCTGCCAGCATTGCCAAACTCTTGAGCCATGTACATAAGCACTTCCGCCTGAACGCGCGGATCGACCGGCGTCGTAGCGTTGCAGTCGAGGTAGACCGGGCGTCCGACCTCGACGTCGGCGTCGCGCGTGGAGTGTGCGTCGGTGGGTGTCGCTACCGTCATGAACGGAACCTTACCAGTTTAGTTTGGTCCTATGTATGGAGCCTATTCTGATCTGTACGGATCTTTACTTCCGTACATCTTCCTGATAGAAATTGACGGTGGCACAAACCAAGATCAAGAACGAGGCTGCCATGGGGCCGGTTTCCCGGCCCCGGACGAGTGTCTTCGAGTACGTCTTCCCAGCAATCCGGGGCGTTCAGGCAGGTCGCGAGTACTACGTCACGATGTGTCCGTTGCGGCTCATCCAGCGGCTGTTCGTCTTCGACGAGGAGGAACTTACGCCAGAGATGCGTGCCCAGCGCACCCTCAACAAGTCGCGGGTCCCCGAGATGGCGCGATACATCCTCGACAACCCGGACAGTTACGTCTTCTCAGCGCTGACCGCTTCAGTCGACGCTGAAGTGGAGTTCGAGCCATTCGAGACTGATGGCGGTCCTGGCGAGCGCGTGGGCACGCTGACCATCCCGATGGCGGCTAAGTTCGTGATCAACGACGGGCAGCACCGCCGCGCGGCTATCCAGCAGGCACTCGTTGACAATCCGGAACTAGGAGACGAAAGTATCGCGATCGTCATGTTCCTCGACGTCGGTCTCGATCGCTGCCAACAGATGTTCGCCGACCTAAACCGCTATGCCATACGTCCGTCCAAGTCGATCGGCGTGCTCTACGACCACCGAGACGAGATGTCGATCGTCACCAAGATGGTCGTCTTTCGCTCAATGCTCTTGAACGATTTGACCGAGAAGGAGACAAGCAACCTGGCGGCCCGCTCGCGCAAACTGTTCACGCTGTCTGCCTTCTACAACGCCACCAAGGTGTTGCTCGATGGCGTAGAGACGACCTCGCTAGAGAGTCGCGTCGACCTTGCCACGGACTACTGGGAGATAGTCGCAGACCAGTTCCCGGACTGGCGCCTCGTGTACAACCATGAGCTCAGTGCCGGTGAGATCCGACGCGACTTCATCCACAGTCACGGCATCGTGCTGCACGCCCTCGGCAGGATCGGCAACAGCCTGTTGCGTTCAAAGAAGGACCCCGCATCCTGGGAGCGGAAGCTACGAAAGTTGCGCGACATCGACTGGCACCGAGCCAACGCCGCGACTTGGGAAGGCCGTGCCATCCTCGGCGGCAGTGTCAGCAAGAGCTCCGCCAACGTTCTTCTCACGACTGCCGCCATTCGCACGGCCCTGGGCATGCCGTTGCCGCCCGAAGAGCAGCGTGCCGAAGATGCGTTCAACAGAGGAGAGAAATGACCCGCAGCCTGCCAATTGTTCGGCGCTCCGCGTTCGATGAAGACGGTTTCGCCGGCACCGTCGATGCCCTTATTGCACAGACGCAGAAGCTATACCTCGCTGACGGAGTGCCATGGGTTGTCGGTTACTCCGGGGGTAAGGACTCCACGGCAGTTCTGCAGCTGGTCTGGTTGGCCCTGGCCGGGCTCGCCCCCGAGCAACGCACCAAGCCGGTAAACGTCATCAGCACTGACACGCTTGTTGAAAACCCCGTTGTCGCCGCTTGGGTGACTCATTCACTGGATGTGCTGCAGAGTGCTGCGGCCCGACAGGGGCTCCCGATTACGCCGCATCGGCTGACTCCTGCGGTCGCTGACACCTTCTGGGTGAACCTCATCGGGCGCGGCTACCCAGCACCGAGGCCGAAGTTCCGCTGGTGCACGGAGCGGCTGAAGATCAAGCCGTCGAACACGTTCATTCGCGAGATGGTCAGATCTCATGGTGAGGCGATTCTCGTGCTAGGCACGCGAAAGGCTGAGAGCTCGGGGCGATCACACCGCATGACCGCGTTGGAGTCACAGCGGGTTCGGGACCTACTTAGCCCGAACGACTCACTGCCGAACTGCCTCGTGTACTCACCTGTCGAGAACTGGTCAAACGATGATGTTTGGACCTTCCTCATGCAGAGCCCAAACCCTTGGGGCTACTCCAACAAGGAACTGCTGACGATGTACCAGGGTGCGTCGCAGGATGGTGAGTGCCCGCTCGTCGTCGACGCCAGTACCCCTAGCTGCGGGGATAGCCGATTCGGCTGCTGGACCTGCACCTTGGTCGATAAGGACAAGTCGATGTCAGCCATGATCCAGAACGACGAAGAGAAGGAGTGGATGCTGCCGCTTCTGAATCTCCGTAACGATCTTGACGTAGCGGATGATCGGCATCTTCGGGATTTCAGGCGCATGAATGGGTCCGTGCAACTGTTCCATGACAAATCGATTCCCGGCCCGTACACCCAAGAAGCGCGCGAGCGTTGGCTGCAGCGCTTACTCGAAGCGCAAGCATGGATACGACAAAACGGTCCGGACTATGTCCGTTCGCTCGAACTCGTGAGCCTGGCCGAACTTGAGGAGATTCGTCGCCTCTGGGTCGTGGACAAGCATGAGTTTGAAGACAACGTGCCGGGCATCTATGCAGCCGCGATCGGAAAGCCCTATCCGGGCGGCAGGCTCGACGAGCATTTGCCACTCGGACCCGAAACGGTCGAGGTCTTGCGCGACATCGCGGGGGATGATCGGCTCCACTTCGAACTTGTCCGCGAACTGCTAGACATCGAGCAGCGCCACCGTGCTCAAGCTCGTCGTGCAGGGTTGTTCGAATCATTGGAGAAGGCCCTGCGCCGCGGGTTCTACGACGACGAAGCTGACGCCACGGCACGCGCACATCAGCGGAAGTCCGCGTTGGACCGTGTCCCGGCTGGTGACGACGAGCCGGACCCGTTGGATATCGCCGATGGCTACATCCGCAGGACCCATGCTGAGGTCGCTCCGTGATCCTCGACGAGCTGGTCCTCCACAACGTGGGCACCTTCGAGGGACGCCATGCTTTGGTCCTGACACCACCGTCGAACGGTAAGCCGATCGTGCTTATCGGTGGACTGAATGGCGCGGGGAAGACGACTGTGCTTGAGGCGATTCGTCTTGCGCTCTATGGCACCTTGGCGCAAGGGTCCAGCCGTCGTGTGGGCAGCTATGACAGCTACTTGCGCAGCTTGATTCACCATGGGGTGCCGCACAGCGACGGCGCAGCCATTGAACTCACCTTTCATGCCTATCAGGAGGGCGTCGAGCGACAGTACCGGATTCGACGCAGTTGGCGAAGCACGGGTGCCTCCTTGAAAGAGACTCTTCTCATCTCAGTGGACGGTCATCACGATGCAGCGCTGACCTCGACCTGGAGTGAGCACGTCGAAACCTTCCTGCCGCGTGGTATTGCCGGTTTGTTCTTCTTCGACGGAGAGCAGATCGAAGCCCTTGCGGATATGGAGCGCTCCCGCCAAGTATTGGCGTCGGCGCTCGCAGGGCTGCTAGGTCTGGACTTGGTCGAGCGTTTGACTGCAGATCTCTCCGTCCTGCGCCGCCGTCACCGCAGTGAGAAAGTCCCTGAGGCGCTGCGCGAATCGGTTGACGAACGGCAGCAGACAGTGACCTCAGTGCGTCAGGCCGAAGAAGCGGCTGCGGACGCTGTCGCCACCGTGCGGGTTGATGTCGAACGGGCCGAGAAACGGCTGTTCGAGCTCAATGAGCGGTACCGCTCAGCTGGTGGTGATCTCCTGGACCAGCGTGACTCCGCCGAGACCGCGGTGAGGATGCTAAGAGCGCAACTAGGTCAGCTCGAAGATGAGTTGCGGGACGAGCTTGCTGATGTGGCGCCACTCTTGCAGACGGCGGGATTGCTGAGCGGGCTGGCAACTCAAGCTGCTGCTGAAGCCTCGGCCGCTCGCGATCGCGTCGTCGTTGACGTGGTTGGGGAACGAGATGACGCATTATTGATCCAGTTGAAAGCCGAGAAGGTGCGCGGTGCAACGCTGACCGCAATCGAGCAGTACCTGGCGACCGATCGGGACGCACGGCTCGCCTCCGCCGAGGTGCCGGCCATCACCGGCTTGCGCGAGCCGGGTGCGATTGACTTCTTGAACAGATCATCATTGCCTGCAGCACAGAACCGGCTGCGCGGACTGCTCGACCGTCGCCAGTCGACCAATGGCGATCTTGATCAAGCTGAGCGTGTGCTGGTTGCGATGCCGGATCCAGAGTCACTGGTTCCACTTCGGACCGAACGTGACTCTGCCACTGCCGAGGTTGCTCGTGCGCAGGCCACATGGACCCATGCCGATGAACGATTGTCGTCGCTACGCCACGAGCGCGGTCGTGCCGATGCTGCCTACGAAGCTGCGATGGATAAGGCGGCACACGCCAACCTCGCCGCCGACGATGACCGCCGCATGATTGACCATGTCGACCGCGTGCGTGTCACGTTGGAGGGTTTGCGCTCGGCCGCGACGAAGCGACACCTTGAGCGCATCAGTGAGCTAATCCTGGAAGCGCTGGGTCGCCTGCTTCGCAAAGACAAACTTGTAACGGGCGTTCGGATCGACCCTGACTCGCACACGGTGGACCTGACGGGACTGGACGGCCTGCCACTGGCGGCGCAGGAGTTGTCTGCGGGTGAACGTCAGCTGCTTGCCGTGGCCTTGCTATGGGGGTTGGCCCGTGCCGCTGGGCAGCCCCTGCCTGTCGTGATCGACACGCCACTTGGTCGGCTCGACGGCTCGCACCGGGAACATCTCCTCGACCGCTACTTTCCGTATGCCAGCCACCAAGTCATCTTGCTGTCCACCGATACCGAGATCGATGAGTTCGCATATGGCCGGATCGCCAAGCATGTCGGGCGTGCATACCTGCTGGAGTTCGATCCGGAGACCAACGCTTCGTCCGTCCAGCCCGGCTATTTCTGGGAGTAAGCATCATGACCCTCGAACACATCCGGCTGACGCAGACCGCCCGCGACCAACTGATCACCCTTAAGCGCCGCACTGGCATCGCGCATTGGAATGTCCTTTGTAGGTGGGCGTTCTGTCGATCTCTTGCCGAGCCGGCCGTACCCCCCGCGGTTAGGTTGGCGCTCGATAGCAATGTGGAGATGACTTGGCGAGTATTCGCTGGCAACCACGGCGAAGAATTGTGGGCACTCCTGCGTTATCGGTGTCACCTAGATGGCTTGTCGCTTGACGACGAAACCCTTGCTCAGCAATTCCGTCTGCATCTTCACCGAGGTGTCGGGTACCTCGTAGGCGACCCTCGGGTAACCGACGTTGCGGGGCTTGCCAGCCTCGCGCTCGCCAAGCCGCCTGCAGCATGAGTGCTACGGTCGCCCGACACCGGACGGCCATAACCAGGTCGGCACTCTCACGACCATTGGCGACCGCCCTTGCTGATCGGCTGCTCGACCCATCGCTCAGCATCTTCGACTATGGCTGTGGTCGTGGCGATGATCTGCGAAACCTGGCCTCCATGGGCTATGGAGCGAGCGGCTGGGATCCAACTCATCGCCCCGGATCCAAGCGCGCACAGGCTGACGTTGTGAACCTCGGCTATGTCATCAACGTGATCGAGCGTCTCGACGAACGCGCCGAAACACTGCGCGCAGCCTGGGACCTAACGCGTCAAATCCTCGTTGTCTCATCCCGTCTGACGTGGGAGGCACGAGACTTGGTGGGTCGTCCGCTGGGAGACGGACTCCTGACCAAGACCGGCACATTTCAGAAGTTCTATGAGCAGGCGGAACTTTCTGCATGGATCGAGCAGACGATTGGCGTCCAGCCGCAGGCCGCCGCGCCGGGAATCTTCTACGTCTTTCGCGATCCCACGGCTGCCCAACAATTCCTCGAAGCACGAGTCTACAGCTACAGACCTCGGGTACGCATTGATCCGCACGTCACGTACGAAGCGCATGAGACAGTCCTGTCGCCCCTACTGGCCTTTCTCAGTAAGCATGCGCGTCCGCCCCGAGACGGTGAGCTGGAAGGTGTCCAACAAACGGAAATCCGGGAAGTCTTCGGCGGCATCGGGCGTGCAGTTCGCTTAATCCGTCAGGTGACAGAAGATGCCCACTGGGATCAGGTAGTTGTGCAGCGCCGGTCAGAACTGCTTATCTACATAGCGCTCTCACGGTTTGGTCGACGTCCTCGTTTCAGCCAACTGGGACCGACAATCGCAGCGGATATCAGAGTGTTGTTTGGTACATATCAGAGTGCCTGTGATCAGGCGGATCGTCTGTTGCTTGCTTGCGGGGATCCTGCGCTCGTCTTCGTGTCGGCGCGGAGTTCTTCGGTCGGGAAGCAGACTCCAACTGCGCTGTACGTCCATCGATCGGCCCTTGGTGAGTTGCCTCCGGTGCTCCAGGTCTATGAAGGCTGCGCCCGAGTCTTGTCGGGCACTGTCGAGCAGGCGAACCTAGTCAAGCTTTCTGTTGTACAGCAGCAGGTCTCGTATCTGACTTACCCACGGTTCGACCGGGACGCACACCCGACTCTGTCGGCAGCGATCACGGTCAATCTGAAGCAGCGCAGCGTAAATTGGCGCCATTACGGCCGATCCGAGAATCCGCCATTGCTACACCGGAAGGAAGAATTCATGGGCAAGGACGATCCGCGCCGCGAGCTCTACGCCAAGTTGACCCGCGCCGAGATGCGGGCTGGCCTCTACAAACATCCAGAGCGGATCGGCACGTTGCAGGGATGGCAGGCAACCCTCGAGACGGCGAATGTCCATCTGCGCGGCCACCGCCTACAACGGAACTGAGGAGAGTGCTTTCGTGAGGTGGCTACCAGCTCGCTCCGCCCAGAAGCTCCTCGACTGAGGCCGGTTCCGCCGAGCCATCGCGCGCCAATGCATCGGCCACGAGGCTGACAACGACGAGTTCCACAGGCTGGTGACGAGTATTGATCTGTTCCTGGAGATACTCCAGTCCACCGTTCGTGTACTCCTCGAAAGCGTGCAGCCGCTCAGCGAGGCGTTCAGTACTCATGATGTTGGCATCATCGGGATACTCGATTGCCGCAATCATGTTGATGAGGGCCTCAGCGAAACTTGGATCGGTGAGCGTGTCGTAGCGGATTGGCTCGGCCGTCTCGTCAAAGGGCACGCGACGCTGCTGCATGACCCCAAGGCCAGCTGCGAAGAGCAAGACATCTCGGTAAGTCGGGAAGCCTGCGTCATTTCGCATCTGCTGCACGAGGACTTCGTGACGCAGTGGACGACGAACGCGGACGTCACTCGAAGTTGTCATCGGATCACCTTCAGCTCGGCGTAGTCGGCATCAGCACCTGCGATGATGTAAGGGTGTTCGCCATCCTCTAGCGAGATGTGCTCAGATGCCTCACCCGCCAGGGTCGTGTGCGTCACGATGACTCCAATGTGACTCAGATGCGGTGATAGCTCCCCGAGCACTTTGCCCAGACCTTGGCTCTTCGAAACCAGCACCACCAGTTGGGGCGCCATCTTCGCGAGCGATCTCGCCACTTCACGCTGGTAGTTCTCGTCAAGGGACCCGAACGCGGCGTCCATCACGATCGGAAACACGCCAGCGTCCGCGGACCTCTCGCCATCAGACGCCCGGCCTACGCTGATCTCCCGAGCAAGCTCAGAGACGGCGGCGACGAACGAGAGGCTCAGCACCTGGTTCTCGCCGGTCGACTTCGGGACAGGCAGCAACACACCGTTGACGTCCTGGAACAGACCCAACGAGAAATCCTGGCTCAGGATGGGGATATACGGCCTGAAGGTGATGTCTGCGAAGACCTTCTTCACTTTGGCGTCCAGCCGGTTGCGCATATCCTCGGAGCGGATGACTAGGATCTCTTGTAGCGCCGCCTGGACGGAGTGGACGAGATGCAGTCGTTCGCGAGCTTTCGCCGCCAGTTCGTCAGTCACCTTTGCGTTCTTGAGTTCGTTGACCTCCTGCTCGATCTCTTTTGTTGCCTTGCCGAGCGCAGTCCCGGCCGAACCGATCTTGCGGTTGGCATCAGTAATTCGGCTGTCCATGTCTTGGCGCTTAGCTTCGAGTCGTTGCACATCTTCGAGGGGCACGTCGGACAGCTGGCGACGGACGTCTGAGTCCTCTTCCTCAAGGCGGTGGATGCGATCGCGCTGTGAGGTCACCCTGCCGATCGCGTTCTCGAGCGAACTGCGGACGCTCTGCCGGGCGCTGGCAATCTCGCTGATCTGGCCGCCTAGCTTTTGCCAAACAGCCTCGACCTCGGCGAGCCCAGCCTTCGCACGCCAGGCCTCTACGTTGTGGAAGGGCTCAGTGTGCTCAGTCAACGCGGTGCCGCAGATGCAGGTTCCATCTACGAGCAGCTTGTCGACAAACTCGCGCTTGAGCGGAGCTGGGAGGGCTCCTCGCTCGTGAAGGGCAACGGCCATCGCGGAGGTTCGGGTGACCAGATCTTCAGTGAAAGCGAGGAAGCCCTTTGAGCCGACGATGCCATCACGCTCGACACCGGCCGCGTTCATCGACGTCTTGGACTCGTCAAGCTCCCGTTTGATGCGGTCCAGTTCCCGCTGCAAGGGAGCGGCGTCCTGGTGTTGTCGAAGCAACTCTTCGACACCGTCGCGTTCCTCGGTGTAGGTGGCAAGCTGATCCGTGAGTATGACGAGCTCTTCACGCTCGCCCGACTCCTGATCCCTCAGCTGGTCGATCCGATCCTGGATCTCAGCGGCTCGTTCCCCGCCCCGCTTCCGAAGCTCGGCGCTGAGCTTCTTCTCCACTGCCGGCAGGTGCTTCCGCGAGAGGGCTCGCTCAACCACCTCCAGGCCGAGCAGCGTCTTGATGTCCTGACGGACTTCTGCATACGCATGCTTCTGGACGAGTTTCTCGATCCGCTCCCCGTTGAAGAAGAAGAACCGCGACAGGCGCTTCGGCAAGATGCTGTCGATCTTGGGTTGCGGATACTCGATGGTCTCCGACGAGCCGTCGCCGCGGATCACCCACATTTCGACTCCGGCAGAGGCCGCCCGCTGGTCGTCAGCCTCCTTGCGGGCTTTGATCGATCGGCGAATGCGGTATGCCTCGCCTTCGTGATCAAGGGTGAGTTCGACTGCGACCTCAACGAAATCTCCGGATGCAGTGGCACGCCAGACTGAGTCGGTAACCATTCGCTCCTGGTACTCAACGTCGTCGCTCATCTCGCCGTATAGCGCCCAGGTGAAGGCGTTGAGCATGTTCGTCTTGCCAGCGCCGTTGGCACCGAAAATCAGCGAAACAGGGCGGTCTTTCTCACCCATGAGCGAGAACTCCTGTTGGCCCGCGAACTGGCGGAAGTTGGTGAGCTCAATGCTTCGGATTCTCATGTCAGGATCCGTTTCACAGCTTCGAGCAAGTCGTCCGCGAGATCAGGGTCGGTCACGTGGAGTCGGGCCCGTTCGATCTCCAAGACGCGTTTCAGATATGCACGAGCTTCTACGCTCAGTTCACCGAGCACATCTTGCTCGGTCCGTAGGGGGTTATTCATTGCTGCTCGCTTCCATGTTGATCATGCGCTGCCTCATAGGTCCTGGAGTCCGTATCGATCTTTGAGTGGTCGCAGCGTGGCGAGTGTATCGGCGTAGTTCTCCGAGAGTTTGCCGAACTCGGCTGCCCGTTCAAGCTCACGTGTGAGCAGTTTTCGCTCGACATCAAAGTTCACCGGAGCGCCGTCAGGCGGGACGGCGATGTAGTCCAGAATCTCGGCCATATTCTTGCCCGGGGCTAGGCGAAGGAGGCGACCCCGGCGCTGGATGAACTGCCGGGGGTTGCTGCTGCTTGATATTAGATAACCAACGCGGGCATCCGGTATATCGACACCCTCATCGAGACACTTCATGGCGACGAGGATACGAAGATCGTCACCCGTCCCGAATCGACGAAGGAGCGCCTGCCGATCGGGACGCAGGGTTTCCGCGATGTAGGTGTGAGCAGTCAGCCGCAGATCGTTGCCGACCATCCGCATGACCTGGGATATCTGGCCGGGTTCTTCGGATGGCCCATGCTCAGATGGACGGCTGCCCTCCGCGCAATAGATCAGCTGATACCAAACCTCGCGTCGAGCATCCACATCGGCGCGCAGCACCGCGAGCTTGCCGTCGGCGTGACCCAAGATGCCGGCGCGTTTGCGAAGCAGAAAGCCGATTGGTGATGAAGGGTCGGCGTCAGACAGGTCGTCACCAAGTGCGATGTGCTTCGCGATCTGCGCGGTGAGCTCGACATACATCGCTGATTCCGAGTCGGTGAGCGGCACGAGTCGCGGCAGGTAACGGTAGCGACAAAGCGCCTTCATCTCGATTGCTTCGCGGAGACCGAGTTCGAACGCCACGGGCCCGAAATAATCGATGAGTGCATCGGTGCCCACGTCATCGAACCAACGTTCGGGCGTCGCCGATAGTGCTAATCGATAGGTCGCGTTCTCCGGGAGCGACCCTCGGTAAGCGTTTGAGCCGAGGTTATGCGCTTCGTCGGCGATGACCATGAGCGGCTGGGTGATCCGGCCCAAGATTGCTTGGAAACGGGCTCCGGAGAACGATGCATTAGTCGCCACCATCGCGACGACGGGTCGGTGACCGAGCCGAGCCTCACTCAGTTGTTCTTCTACGATCGGCAGCCAGCGGTCACTTGACTCGTATACGGGAATCGGCCGAACACCGAAGGCTTCGACCTCGTTTGTCCACTGGTCGACGAGGTGCTGCAGCGGCGCAATGATGAGCATTATCAACGGCTGCTCTCGCTGCCGGTGGACTTCTGCAATCCGGCAAGCCGCGAACATCGCAGTCTTGGTCTTTCCAGTCCCCGTTGCCATCTTCAATATGCCGCGTCCGCGTTGGCTTAGCCACGCTTCGACTGCCGTGCGCTGATAATCGCGCACCGAGAGATCGGGAGGGATGGTGAGCGGACCAGCAGGTGCGCGCACCTCGATCTGGGAGTCAAGTGCATCGTCCTGGGGCGGCAGCGAGGCCCGTGGCCGACGACCGATCTCAATGAGCCGGTCGCGAGCCACATCTGAGAACGGCTCGATTCGCAGGTTCGGCGTCTTGTTGTCCCACAGATCGTCAAAGTCCTGTTCGATCCTGAGCGCGCGGTCCCCGTCATGCGACTGCCAGCCCTCGAACACCTCAATAGACTCGAAGTTGGCGATGAGGCCACCCAATGTCTCGTTGGCGCTGCCGGTAAAGCTGATGAGGTCGCCGTCGCCGTCCCGGAAGATGCCGATCTTCTCGTGGTAGATGCCCACACGTCCACGCTGCGAGACGAACGCCAACTTAAGGTCGAGCTGGCCGCTAGCGATTAGACGTCCTACCTGACCTAGCCCCTGCAGGATCGTCTCGCGATCTTCGATGTCAATCGCACGCAGCGTGGCCCGTTCAATGATCTGCCGAACGTCGTAGCCGCGTTCGATGTCCGCGATGTCGTCGAGCGCAAGATAAGGGGAAGCGATGAGACGCATCTGACCATTACGATCAGCGAATTGGTCGATCCCGCGCGCGAACAGCGCCATGCTGGTGGACGTGAAGTAGCCGACGGCCCGGCTGTACTTGGTTGCTACCGAGAGGGCCGGCACGTAGAAATCACGGACCAAATCATCTCGATCGCTGCGGTAGCGCGTCTTGACAGAAAGCGACCGAAGGCCGGACGACGGTGGAAGGGGGGTCACAGGAGGGCCAGGATTTCGTTGATTTCCGCTGAAGGGACGATCGGGCGGGTCATGGGGTCCGTGAGCCGGTCTCGGGCCGCGAGTAGGAGATCAGCGATGTCCTCGTCTCCTCGATCCCGGTACGCTCCGATGATGCTGATCACGGGTGTGTCGTCACCCATCTCGATCGCATGAGCGAGGGCGATGCGTGGATCCCTGACCTCAGCGGGATCTGGGACGCCTGCTAGGACCAGTGCCCGGCTCAGTGGCTCTGTCAATTCCGTGCTTGCCACTACCTCAACGTCAAAGGAGCCGCTGTCGTACAGCACAAGGAACACCTCGCTGCCAAGCTCGACGTCGTCGGCCAGAAGGAAGCGCCGGATGCTGCCGATGGTGGGCTGGTTTCCAACCCAACTGATGGTTTGCGGCCCGAGGGTGCAATGAAGATGGCGCGTCTCTCCGTACACAAGACCGAGCGCCCCAGCGAGGGCGACCGGTCCAACTGACCCGCTGCCACGGAGATGTTCCCTAGTCACCTGCACCCGGTATAGCCAACAGCCTGCCCGACGATATAGCCGACGGGTCTGCTTTGGTGTCTTGTGTACGCCTCGGTCCTTTAGAGCGATGCGAACCACGCCATCGCGAGTCTCGAACGGAGCAGCGCTCGCGTAAGTCACCACGCTGCTCGCACTGACGCTGTACTTGCCAGTGATCCTCTCAATGAGCGTCTCCAGTTCGCTCTTGCCTGAATTCCGGGCCAGTTCCTGTTTGATGAGCCCTTGTATGCCGACGTACGACTCCATGCCCCACTCGGCGAGTGCCCACTGGTCGCGGTCTACTCGCTCGAACCGATCGTCAGAAGACATCGCATTCTTCAGGGAGCCGAGCGTTCGCTCTATGCCAATTCGATCGAGCACCTCTTGGGCGGATAACGGGGTTGCTTCAACCGACAGGACCGCAGCCGCTCGGTCGCCGAGTGATTGGGTGCGCGTGAACACGTACTCGCCGTCCAGTACATAGCCGCAGTACTCCAACCAGGCCCGATGTGCTCTTGCCGCGTCCATTAGGTGATGACTCAAGGGCTCTAGTTCGTCGATTCGGACGACGCCGTACTGGTTAGCCAGCTCTTGCAGCTGAGCAGACGTTGCAGTCTGAGCGCCAACCATTGATGGTGCGACGCACCAGCCGTCTTCGATTTCGTAATGGTCGTCGAAGCGATCGAGCACGCGCCAGGCTGGCTGGCCGACGGCTTCGACCTCTCGGGCCAAGGGAGGCACCAAGGCTAGGAGATCGTCCAGCGGCAGTATCGTCTCGACCACCTCGCGCACAGACGCGCTTACGAGTTCCAAAGCACCACCCGGCTCAAGGAAGCCGAGCATCTTGGCGCGCGCATTGGCCTCGATCTGGCGAATCCGCTCGCGGGTCACACCGAGCGATGCGCCGAGCTCATCAAGCGTCTCAGGCTCGTCGGCGAAGAAGCGCCGGGCCAGGATTTGCTGGGCTCGCTCATTCAGCGCACCGAAGCACTGTTCGATGAGCGATGCTGCATCTAGTGAGATCTCGTCCTCATCGAGAACGTCGCCGGCCGAGATGGCGAACAGGCGCTGTCGTGCTTTGATCACCTCAGGAGGGGCAGCTACTCGGGGCGCAGTCTCCAATAGCGCGGTGGCTGGTGCACCGAGGGCGGCGTACCAGCTTGCCAGGAGCCTAAGGTCCTCGACGAACAACTCCCCCCGCGGGACTAGTCGGTTCTGGTGCAAGCCTGACCCACGGTCTCGCCTGGAGTCTCCTGTCGTCGGGAGCAGGATCATCGGTGTGGCGCTCTCGGTGGAGGCGTCCGCGAGAGCCCGCAGGATGCGATCTACAGTGCCAAGTCCGATGTACCGCATGGCGAGTAAATCGTCCAGTGTCCAGGTGAAAAGGTCAGCAGCCAAATAGATCCCAGCTCGTGTGAAGGCGTTCCGGCCGCGCGTCCCAAGGTCGAGAACGGCGAGTGGTGTTTCTGGATGCAAACCAGGAAAGATCTGACCAATTGTCCAGCGGCCGAGGTGTTCAAGGGCAAGTTCGGCCAACCAAGCGAGGCGTTGCGCCCGGCGCGGGCTTCCGACAGCGTCGATGGCTTCGCCCCACCATGCTTCGTCAACGGGCAATACGCCTCCGGTCGCGGCGAGCCACGGGAAGGCATCGAGCCAGCACTCAGCGGGTCGATCGTCGACCACCGCGCACCCCCGTTCATCCCCGTCATTCGAATTAAGACGTCCCTTGTTCCGCCGAAGGATTATCTCAAGTCAGTCTCGCCGCCGCGAGTTGTATAGCGCTCGGAGCAGAGTATGCACCGTTGAGCCGTGGTCCGGGGCTATGGGCGACGTGAGCGGCGCCGCCAAAGAAGATCATCGGCGGCGGGTCGGACTTCCCCGAACTCGTGCCACCGGCCGGCAAGATCGCGGTGGAGGGAAACATCCTGACCACCGGCAAGCCTGCCGCCGGCGTGTACGCAATGGCCCGACTAGCCGACGATTGGCCCAAGCAGCGCCAGCAGTGCATCGACGTGCTGTGCGCGTACCTCCGTATGCCCGCTAAAGACGATGCTGACCTGAGCGAGGGAGAAGTCCGGGCCAGCATCGTCAGGACCATTGCGGCGCATCTGCTCAAAGATGCGGAGATCAGCTGGTCCGAACATGACTTCGACTTCAGAGGTGCAGCCCTCCACGATGCATTCTTCGACGGGGCGACTTTCTCCGGGAAAGTCACCAATTTCGGTAGGGCGACGTTCCCCGGGGCGTACACCAGTTTCAAGGGGGCGACTTTCTCCGGGGCGTACACCGGTTTCATCGGGGCGAAGTTCTCCGGGGGCCATGCCACCTTCGAAGAGGCGAAGTTCTCCGGGAAGAGCACCACTTCACCGTGGCGACGTTCTCCGGGGCGTACACCAGTTTCACCGGGGCAACGTTCTCCGGGGACATCGCCTTCGACATGGCGATGTTCTCCGGGGGGCTCACCCGCTTCGACAGGGCGACGTTTTCCGGGGGGCTCACCAGCTTCGACAGGGCGACGTTCTCCGCGAAGTCCACCAGCTTCGAGGGGGCGACGTTCTCCGGCGGAACATCGGCTGAGGTTTCCACCCTGGAGTCGTCGTTTGTTGGTTCGACTGTCGATTGGGGTCCGATGACCCCGCGCACACTTCCCTCACCCGCTCCGGATGCTGCGTAACGGTTGCCTTCCCCTGTTCGTCCACGGGATCAGGTCAGGTTCTCCTCGACCACCTGGACCGATAGATCAGCAGAGACCGGACAGGTGACCTGCCGGGACTGCCGCAGACCGACGCAGAGATCCACTCATTGGGTGCCATTGGCACCAGCGGTCATCTGGCCCAGGTCAGGACCCGCCGCCCAGGATCGACCCTTGGGCCGTTTCGATAGCCAACGTGCTTGACGGCGACGGTGGCGAACAAGAGCCGGGTAACTCGCGACGTTTGTGTCCAGGCTGACCAGGCAGCATCGAGGCCCGCACGGGTGCGCTCAATTAGAAACGTCACGTTCCAGCGTCCCGCGGGCCAACATCACCGTCATGATCGCCTTGCCCATCGGCCCGGTGGTATCGATCTCTTCCGTGATGCTTCTCAGCCCGACACCCCGTGTGCTCAGCTCCTCGAGCAACTCCAGGACGCCACGGGTGTTGCGACCCAGAGGGTCCAGTTTCCAGAGGACCAGGGTGTCGCCGGGGCGCAGGTATTCCAGGGCCGCACCGAGTTGTGGCCGGTCCATCTGAGAACCGGCCATGTGGTCAACGAAGATCTTGGTGCGCAACCAGCCCGCTTGAGGGCATCGATCTGTAGTTGCGGATCTTGATCTGCTCGGCTCACTCGGGCATAGCCGATCTGGTTCGTGTCATTACGGTGGTTTCGGTCACGGGTTGTGACACAAAGGTTTCGGGCGCGTCCATTACTCATGTTCAAAATTCACGTCTCGGAAGGAGACCAAGCGATAAGTATTGAGAAGTCCAACTACCGCATCGGATACGCCAGAGTCAGCGTCCTTGAGTAGGACGAGGCCCTGCAACACGATGCACTGACCACTGCCGGGTGGGTTTGCTCTCGTGCCTGTCTTCTTCGGGGAGCGATGGCAGATATGCACGTCCGTGCGGCGTCTCATGGTCGGGTAGTCCAGAAATTCAGGCGTGAAAACGTACGTTGTCACGCCTGACAGCCTTGAGCTCGCCACACGCTCAGGCGCGGTTGCTTTGGTGGAGTTTGGCAAACGCTAGGCTGTAGTTGAGGCTGATATGCATTGATGTCTGTCTATACTGCCTGCTCAAGCGGTGGGCCCCGTCGGGCTCGAACCGACGACCTACGGATTAAAAGTCCGCAGCTCTACCAACTGAGCTAGAGGCCCTGGTATGGGAACAGATCTAGGACGAACCTTCGGAACACCATACGAAGGGACAGCCTAGCGACTCGTCGACCCTGGGTGTCATCGGCGGGTGGATGTGACCTTTTCACCATGCGCACTTCTGCGGGCCTCGATCCCTGCCGGGCAAGGTCGTAACGTGCCTAACGGTCGTGGTGGCATGCACGCCTGGTTGCCGCTGGCTTGCCCTGGCCGGCGGGCGGCGGCCGGCCCTCTCAGCTATCGGAACCCGTCCCGCGGCGCGGGCGGCGCGGGCCAGGGTCCGTGGCGGATGGCGCATTGCGGCGAGGTGTTTCTGAGCTCACCTGTAGCCTTCGCACAAAAACGTATTCTACGTGACAGGCCGTAGGGGAGTTGGACTCGGCGGACGACGACGCGACCAGTGGGCCGAGGCCGATACTGCTGCGCCCACCGGCTGTCTCGGACGAGAAACCGTCACGGCAGGCGCAAGAGGAGCTCGCGTGGGAGAACTTCGAGTTCATGTTCGATCTGGGCCAGGGGACGGATTGTTCATGTTCGATCTGGACCAGGGGACGGATTGTTCATGTTCGATCTGGACCAGGGGACGGATTGGTCTGTCTACCTCCTGCGGATGGAGAGCCAGCGACTGGGTGTTGACCTACCACCGAACAGAGTGCCCGCAACCTTTCTGCTGGCAGAGACTGAAGAGGAGGTCGTAGGCCGAGTTTCGATTCGGCACGAGCTCAACGACTATCTCGCACAGGTCGGGGGGCACATCGGGTACGCGGTTCGTCCCGGCTTTCGGCGGCGCGGCTATGCGACAGCCATCATGGGCCAATCCCTGATGATCGCCTCGACGCTTGGTCTGGAACGAGTGCTAGTGACCTGCGATGCGAACACTCTGGGGTCCGCCACAGTTATCGAAAACTGTGGCGGCGCACTGCAGAACGTCGTCCTGGGCGACGGGTCCGTGCCCAAATACCGGTATTGGGTTGAGACCGGCTGGTGAGCGCCGCCGTACTCGGCTAACGGTCTGGGTGCCGTGCGTCGAGGCATCAGCGATTCTTGAGTGTAATTGTCGACGGGCACGTGAAGACAGACCCCGTATCGGCATGGGTTCCAGGCCTGGTGGTCAGCTTTCAACTGTCGTTGACCACGTATGTGGGCGGCGTAAGCCCGGTTCTTCAGGTTCGGGATGGCCGCTTGTGGTGGGGCGTCAGTACAGGCCGTAGTGGGGTCAGTGTCGGTGGGCGAAGTTGTGTTGAGCAGCCACCGCGACAAATCCAACGGTTTGTTGGAGTCCGGGCAGGATTCCTTCATTTGGTTTGAGTTCCAGCGAACTGACTGCGCCTTTCGAGGGGGTTGAGTCTCGCGTGGCGTGCCTACCTTAACGACGCCCCAGCGCGCGATAGGTCCATCCGGCGACGCGCCACGCCTCCGGATCGAGCACGTTGCGCCCGTCGAGGATCCGCTTCTCGCGCACAACCGCTGCTAGGCGTATGGGGTCGAGTTCGCGATATTCCGCCCATTCCGTGGCCAGTAGCACGACGTCGGCCCCAGTGGCAGCCTCCTCGGCTGTCTTCGCGAAGGTGAGGTCAGGCCACTTCAGACGCGCGTTCTCGATCGCCTGCGGGTCGGTGACCACCACGTGTGCGCCCTGCAGTTGCATCTGTGCGGCTACCGACAGGGCAGGGGAGTCACGCACGTCATCGCTGTCCGGCTTGAACGCGGCGCCCAGGACGGCGATGCGACGCCCCACAATCGAGCCGTTACACACCTCACGGGCAAGGTCGACCATCCGCACCCGGCGACGCATATTGATCGAGTCCACCTCGCGCAGGAACGACAGTGCCTGGTCGACGCCTAGCTCGCCCGCGCGTGCCATGAATGCCCGGATGTCTTTGGGCAGACAACCTCCGCCGAAGCCGAGGCCTGCGTTCAGGAACTTACGTCCGATGCGTTCGTCGTACCCGATGGCTTCGGCGAGCCCCGTGACGTCCGCGCCAGTCGCCTCACACAATTCGGCCATCGCGTTGATGAAGGAGATCTTGGTGGCCAGGAAAGAGTTGGCCGCGACCTTGACTAGCTCAGCGGTCGCATAGTCGGTCACGACTAGCGGCACGCCCTCGGCCAGCGGGGCCGCAAACACCTCGTTAAGCACGACCTTCGCCCTCGCTCCAGGCACCCCCGAGGGGACGCCGTAGACAAGGCGGTTGGGGTGCAACGTGTCTTGGACCGCGAGTCCCTCGCGCAAGAACTCTGGGTTCCACGCCAGGGTCGCCCCTGAGCCTTGGAGATTAACTGCGAGGCGCTCGGCCGTACCGACCGGGACCGTCGACTTGCCGACCAACACGTCGCCGTCGGAAAGGTGCGGCAGCGCTCCGGCGAAGGCAGCATCGACATAGGTCAGATCGGCGGCGAACTCCCCGCGCTTCTGCGGGGTTCCCACGCAGACGAAGTGCACTCGGGCACCCTTGATCTCTGCGATGTCGGTCGTGAAGCTTAGCTGCCCCGACGCCAAGGTCTCGGTGAGCAACTCCGTGAGTCCTGGCTCGTAGAACGGCGCGCGCCCAGCGCTCAGCGCAGCGACCTTGGCTGCATCGACGTCCACGCCAACGACGTCGTGGCCCAGCTTGGTCATCGCGGCGGCGTGAACCGCGCCCAGGTAGCCGCAGCCAATGACGGAAATGCGCATGGATCCTCCTGGCGAGATGCACTCATGGTCCCCCCACACTAGGGGTCTGGGTCCCGGCCTGGCCCTGCGGCCCAGCTGCCCGCTGGGACAAGCGCAGCGCCGATATCACCTCTGCGCGCAGCGAAAGGGTCACCTGGCGGGCCTAATCCCGCTCAGTGCCGGGCCGCGCACTGAAGTACGAACTCAGCCTCGGCCGTTACCAGGGGGTTGGAGTGGCGACGGCCCGCTGGCCCCCACTAGGCGAAGGTCCCACGGCTGATCATCCGGGAAGATGTCACGGCGGTGCGGAGCTCGACGGGAAACCCTCCGTCAGCGAGGCGTTTGTGCTCAAGAAGGTTGAGCGCGTCCGAGCAGCGGGGGTCACTAACCTTGCCGACCTCCGTCATCACCAGCAGTGCCAACAACAGGTCGTAGAAGCGCACCGGGTACTGGATGAGCAGAGGGTTGCCACCCCAGTCGGGAAGGATCGGTGCGCCATCGTGGCGCCGCCACAACAGCCGGCGAGACAACAGGAGTTCGGCGGCGCGATCCCGGCTGATCTGGGCCTGGTCGCTGAGGTCGCGCCCGGCGGTCGCGTAGCGCGCAAGCCCTCTCAGTGGAAGGAGGGTCTCCTGGAATGACGATGTCCGGGCTTGTGGTCGTCTGTCGCAGTTCCATCCGCCGTCAGGCCACTGCCAGCTCGCCAGCCGGGATACCAGTTCGTCCGTCCGGTTGTCAGCGAGCCCAAGGGTCACCGCGTACCAGATTGCGACGCCCTCTTGGGACGCACATCGCCGAATGCGGTCTGCCTGTCCGGGCAGAGTTGCCGTGCTCGGTGGGCGAAGGTGCTGTGGGGAGAAGAGCCATCTGTACACCTGCTCGAGCATTGGTCTTAGTGACTCGTCCCCCGACGGGTGCCCGAGCTGGGCCAGGCCGTGCAGCGTCCAGTGCGGGCCTTGCCACTTCTTGTACGCATGTGTGTCGATCGTGCCATCGGCCTGTCGATGTCTTAGCAGTGCCGCCAAGGCAGCCTGTCGGTCGAATGCGCCGGAACGTACCTGTGGCGGGCCGGCCGCCCCCGCCACTACCGCATCGGTGTCCACCCACCCAGTCAACCGCGAAGCGCCTGGCGATGGAGAGATCGCAAGTAACTACTTCGGTTGGCTCATGTCACGGGCGATCACGGAGGCGCCGACGACGGTACCGGCGTGATCGCGGATCGGGGAGATGGTGAGCGAGACCGGGACCACTGTTCCGCCCTTTCGGACGCGATTGGTCTCGAGGTGCTCGACGGGCTGACCGGCGCTGATCCTGGCCAGGACGGCCTGCGCTTCCCCTGTTCGATCTTCGGGAGTTAACAGGTCGATGGGCTTGCCGACGATCTCTTGGCTGGAGTAGCCGAACATCCTGACCGCAGCAGGGTTCCAGCTCGTGACGATGCCAGCGAGATCCCTGCCGATGATCGCATCATCCGAACTCTCGATGATGGCTGCCATCTGCTGGGCGGCCGCCAACGCCTTTCTCTGCTCTGTCACGTCGCGGGCGATCGCGGATGCGCCAATGACCGCGCCCTTCGTGTCGCGAACCGGTGCGACGGTGAGCTTGACCGGAAACGTGCTCTTGTCCTTTCGGGTATGGATGGTCTCAAAGTTTTCGACAGTCCTGCCTGCGCTGATCTTGTCCAGGACGGCTCTGATCTCGCCGGTTCGATCCCCTGGGCTGAGGACGTCGACGGACCTGCGGACGACCTTCTCGCCGGAATAGCCATACATCCGTTGGGCGGCTGGGTTCCAGCTGGTGATGATGCCCTCGAGCGTGCTGCCGATGATGGCATCGTCAGAGTATTCGACGATCGCCGCCATACGCCGGGAGGCCTCGGTCGCCTCTTTCAGTTCGGTCACGTCGCGGCAGATCATCGAAGCGCCGACCACGGCGTCGCTCTGGTCGCGGATGGGCGAGGTCGTGATCCAGACCGGGACCAGCGTTCCATCCTTTCGGACGCGGTCGGTCTCGAGGTGTTCGACAGGGTGGCCAGCGCTGATCTTGTCCAGGACGGCGTTGTACTCGCCTGCTCGATCTGGGGGAACCAGGACCTCGACCGGTTTGCCGACGATCTCCTCGCTGGAGTATCCGAACAGCCTTTCGGCGGCCGGATTCCAGCTCGTGATGGTGCCCTCGAGATTCCTGCCGAAAATTGCATCTTCAGAGCTCTCGACGATCGCCGCCATGAGCTGAGCAGCCTCGAACAACTGCCTCTGCACGCTCTGATCGCGACAGATCACGGACGCGCCGGCGACCGCGCCGTCCGCGTCAAGGATCGGCGAGACGGTGAGCGAGACCGGGAACACGCTTCCGTCCTTTCGGACGCGGATCGTCTCAAGGTGCTCGGCGGGTAGTCCGGTGCTGATCTTGGCCACGACTGAGCTGATCTCGCCGGGGCGGTCTTCGGGAATCAGGAGGTCGACGGACCTGCCGATGATCTCCTGGCTGCTGTAGCCGAACATCTTGGCTGCGGCTGGGTTCCAGCTCGTGATCAAGCCGTCGAGATTTCTGCCGATGATCGCATCGTCGGAGCTGTGGACAATGGCCGCCATCTGCTGGGCGATTTCCAAGGCCTGCCTCTGCTCGCTGACGTCCCGGTGTACTCCTGAGGCGCCCACGACCGCGCCATCCTCGGATCGGATCGGGGCGATGGTGATTGAGACTGGAACTACGGTTTGGTCCTTTCTGACACGCAGGGTCTCAAAGTGATCAACGGCCTGGCCATCCCTGACGTTTGCCAGCAGGGCGTCTTTGTCGCCGGCTCGATCCTTGGGAATCAGGAGGCTGACGGACCTGCTGATGATCTCCTTGTTCGAGTAGCCGTACATTCTTTCGGCCGCGGGGTTCCAGCTGGTGATGATGCCCTCGAGCGTGGTGGCAATGATGGCATCGTCCGAGTACTCAACGATGGCCGCGGTGAGCTCGGCGTTCTGGATCGCCCGCCGCTGCTGGGTCACGTCCTGCACCGCCGTGATCACCAGCAAGACGTCACCGGTGTCGATGTGAGACAAACTGATATTGATCGGGAACTCGCTTCCATCCCGACGACGTCCGCTCAGCTGCAGATCGAGTCCACTGGAGCGAGTCCTGGGGTCTGCGAAGTACTGATCTCGGTGTTCGGCGTAGATCTGCCAGAGGGACTCAGGCACCAGCGTCTCGACCGGCTGGCCGATGAGTTCGTCGCGGTCGTAGCCGAACAGAGATTCGCTCTGGCGATTGACAAACCGGATTACGCCCTCCTGGTCCATCCCCACCAGGGCGTCAGGCACTGCCTCTAACAGGCTCTCGAACCTTGTCGTCTTCGAAGACATACAGATCCCCTCAAGACTTCTCACAGACATTTTAAAGTTCCCAGAAACCAACAGCCCTGACAAGGGATTCTCGCCCGGACTCCCAGTCGAGGCGGTAGAGCGGATACCGGCCCGGGATCGCCGTCGGCCTTTGCGAAGGCAGGACGTTCGGCCCTGATCGGGAGCTCGGCAGTGGTGCTGTGCTGGAACCCGATCAAAGTATCCAACCGGGGGAACCGGACCAGGGCCACCACCGGGCGCAGGCCGGACCAAAGTCTGCCGAATCACGTTACCCAGACAAGAGGAGGAGACAGACAATGAAGGCACACCAGGGAGATCGCATCATCCTCGCGGCACGTCACACCGACGAGCCAACCAGGGACGGAGAGGTGCTCGAGGTCAGGGGTGCGAACGGCGAGCCGCCGTACCTTGTGCGGTGGGCCGACGGCCACACGGGCCTCATGTACCCCGGACCCGGCTCCGTACTGCGAGTCGAGGCGGAGCACGCGACAGGCGTGGGCGCCCAAACCCCTATGGCCAGCGCCGGCGGACCAAACGGGGTGGTCGAGCCCACGCTCCCACATGTCCGTGAATGGCAGGTTCGGGTTTCAATCTTCGAGTCCGGGGACGATACGAGCGCCAACGTCGTCCTGATGACTGAGGCGCCAGCTCACCTAAGCGCTCGAGGACAAAGTCATCGCAACACCGGTTCCGCGTCCGTGCCAGAGATTGGGGACGAGGTCGCGGTCGCCCGGGCCCTGCGACACCTGGCCGACCAGCTTCTCGATACCGCAGCAGAGGATGTGCAGGCTCTGACGGGGGAGCATGCCCACCTTCGGCCCAGCTAAGGGGACCGACCTCGAACCGGATTAGGCTGGGTCTCTCAGGATTGTGAGAAGGAGAGTCCCGATCGTGCGCAAGGCATTTGCTCGTGTGGTGTTGCGGCTGACCCGTTGGCACACAGTTGGTGAGGTCCCCAGCTCTGGCATCCTGCTTGGCGCTCCGCACACGTCCAACTGGGACTGGGTGGCCATGCTGCTTTTGATGTGGAGCGGCGGGGTTCCCCCACGGGTCCTGATCAAGGCGGAGATCATGCATACGCCGCTGGGTCCGCTGTTGCGTGTCAACGGAGGCATTTCTTTGGATCGCCGGAATCCCGGAACCGTCGTGAGGGATCTGCTTGCGGAAGCCAAAAGCGGCGAGCCGTTCTTGTTGATCATCGCGGCCGAGGGCACCCGCAAGAAGCGTGACTACTGGAAGTCTGGCTTTTACAGGATCGCCCAGCAGACCGGCCTGCCGATAAGCATGGGCTTCATCGATGGCCCCACCCGCACTTTGGGATTCGGCCCGTCGTTCAGGCCAAGCGGCGATGTCGTGGCTGACATGAACATGGTCCGCGCCTTCTACGCGGACAAGCATGGAGTGCATCCCAACCTGCGGACCGAGCCTCGCCTTCGCGAGGAGGACGGTGCCACGCGGCGACCAGGCTGACAGCGACAGGTCGCGTACGGCATACCGTGGACCCCTGATGACCCTCACTGACCTCCTGCCGCCCACTCCTCAAGCCCGCGATGCCGACAGCCTCTTTGACGCGTTCTCGACCTGGGTGGGACAACAGGGGATCACCCTGTATCCCGCTCAGGAAGAAGCCGTCATCGAGATCATGACAGGGTCGAATGTGATTCTGTCGACTCCCACCGGTTCGGGCAAGACCCTGGTGGCCACAGGTGCACATTTCGCCGCGCTGGCCCAGGGGATGCGGACGTACTACACGGCTCCGATCAAGGCGCTTGTGTCCGAGAAGTTCTTTGCCCTGTGCGACATCTTCGGTGCCGCCAACGTCGGGATGTTGACCGGCGACGCCTCGGTCAATGGCAAGGCGCCGATCATCTGCTGTACCGCCGAGGTGCTGGCCAACATCGCGCTACGTCAGGGCACGGGCGCCGACATCGGCCAGGTCGTCATGGATGAGTTCCATTTCTATGCCGAGCCTGAGCGGGGCTGGGCGTGGCAGGTGCCGATTCTGGAGCTGCCACAGGCCCAGTTCATCCTGATGTCAGCGACCTTGGGCGACGTTGCGCGCTTTCAGTCCGACCTGACCCGACGGACCGGGCGCACCACGGCGGTGGTGACCTCTGCCGACCGGCCGGTGCCGTTGAGCTACTCCTACGCAATGACCCCACTGCACGAGACTCTTGAGGAGCTGTTAGCCACCCATCAGGCCCCGATCTACGTTGTGCACTTCACCCAGGCGTCGGCCCTGGAACGCGCTCAGGCGCTCATGTCGATCAACGTGTGCACGCGCCAGGAGAAAGACGCGATAGCCGCCCTGATCGGCGGGTTCAGGTTCTCCTCTGGTTTTGGCAAGACGCTTTCCAGGCTCGTCCGTCATGGGATCGGAGTTCACCACGCCGGGATGCTGCCCAAATACCGTCGCCTTGTCGAACAACTGGCACAAGCAGGCCTGCTGAAGGTGATAGCCGGCACTGACACTCTCGGCGTCGGTATCAACGTGCCGATCCGGACGGTGGTCATGACCGGGTTGTCCAAGTACGACGGCTCGCGCCAACGTCTGTTGAAGGCCAGGGAGTTCCACCAGATCGCCGGTCGAGCCGGCCGGGCCGGCTATGACACGTCTGGGTCGGTGGTGGTGCAGGCCCCGGACCACGATGTCGAGAACGCCAAGGCAGTTGCCAAGGCCGGCGACGACCCCAAGAAGCTACGCAAGATCCAGCGCAAGAAACCGCCGGAGGGGTTTGTCACCTGGAACAAGGCGACCTTCGAGCGGCTGGTCGACGCTGAACCTGAGCCGTTGGTCTCGCGGATGCGAGTCAGCCACTCCATGTTGCTCAACGTCATTGAGCGAGAGGGTGATCCGTTTGAGTCGATGCGTAAGCTCCTGCGCGACAACCATGAGCAGCCGCGCAACCAGGCCAGGCTGTCTCGGCGGGCCATCCAGATCTACCGGACTCTGCTGAGCGCCGGAGTGGTGGAGCGGCTCGAGCCGCCAGACGAGACTGGTCGGACCATGCGGGTGACCGAGGACCTGCAGTTCGGCTTTGCTCTCAACCAGCCGCTCTCGACCTTCGCCCTAGCGACCTTTGATGTTCTGGATCGCGAGTCGCCGACATATGCCCTCGATGTGGTCTCCATCCTGGAAGCCACCCTCGAGGATCCGCGACCGATTCTGTCCGCGCAGCGGCATAAGGCCCGGGGCGAGGCGGTCGCCCAGATGAAGGCCGAGGGCATCGAGTACGACGAGCGCATGGAGCTGCTCGAGGATGTCACCTGGCCCAAGCCCCTTCTCGACCTACTCGAAGCCACCTACGAGCTATATCGCCAGGGACATCCGTGGATCGCCGAGACTGAGCTATCACCTAAGTCCGTGCTCCGGGACATGTTTGAGCGTGCGATGACCTTCGGGGAGTTTGTTGCGTTCTACGGGCTGACACGCTCGGAGGGGATGGTGCTGCGCTACCTCTCTGACGCCTACAAGGCGCTGCGACAGACCGTCCCTGATAACGCCAAGACCGAGGAGCTCATCGACCTGATCGAGTGGATCGGCGAGGTTGTGCGCCAGACCGACTCCAGCCTGCTCGATGAGTGGGAGCAGCTGAGCGACCCCAGCGATGGCGAGGTACAGATGACTGCCGGCTCGCTGGTGGTCCAGCCCAAGGCGATCACCGCCAATGAGCGAGCCTTCCGAGTGCTGGTGCGCAATGCGATGTTCCGCCGGGTGGAGCTGGCGGCACTGCGGCGGTGGATCGATCTCGGTGAGCTGGACCCGGACTTCGGCCAGGATCGGTGGGAGGAGGGCATCCAGGCCTACTTCGCCGATCACGACTGGATCGGCACCGGACCGGACGCCCGCGGCCCGCAGATGCTGCAGATCGCCAAGGAATCGGGTCGTTGGGTTGTTCGCCAGGTCATCGATGATCCCGAGGGCGACCACGACTGGGCTATCACCGCAGCCGTTGACCTGCAGGCCTCCGACGAAGCTGGCGAAGCAGTCCTTTCGGTCACCGGCTTTGAGTCACTCTGAGATGTCAAGGAATGGCAGATCGTGAGAAAATCATCAGATGGTCGAGAGCAATCAGGGCCGGGCGAACCCCCGGCGACCCGCCTTCTTCGCCCCGGTGTCGATGGACTCTCGGGGTGGGCTGCAGTCCCTTGACCCCGCTCAAGTCACTGAGGTCGCCCACGAGACTGCTGCCGTGATCGTCAGGACAGGCAGAGCGGCCCGCGATCCCGCGCTGACCTCCAGGCTTGTTGCGCTCGTAGACGACCTCGGCTTGTCCACTATTGCTGAATTATGGGCCGCCCGACCCGCGCGCACCCTGCCAGGAGCCCTGTGGCGGCTTTACGCACTGCGGGAGTGGGTGTACAACGACCCTGCGGGCGCGAGTGCGGACTATACGGCCGGCATACGGTTCGCCGACGTCCCGCATGTGGTGGTCGGTGTTGCCGAGCCCTGCGGGCCCGTTGAGCTCATGGACCTGACCGACTCCATCCTGACGGGCGTTTATGGGGCCGACCTGGCGATTGCGCTGGAGCGGGCTTCGGGGTTCTGCCGTGTTGTCGCGGCCGGACGTGTCCAGCGTGCCAACGACTCTGATGCCAACGGCTCCGGCATTCAGGACCCGCTGTGGGGCTCGGCCCAGACCCGGCGCGCTGCCTCGCTGCTGACGACCGCCGATGACCTCGAGGCGTGCGCCCGGCTGTGGCGCAAAGGTGATCTCCTCTGAGCGCTCTGCGATGGCCGATCTTTACCCACTCTCTAACTGAAGTTCACGAACCAATCATCACAGCAGGACGCCGTGACGGGTTACAGTTCCTACGTCGGGCCGCGGTAGCCCCGGGTCCCAAATCAAGCCGCTCCGAGCGGCCACGTGCCGAGAGGCGCTCCCGGCCCGACGTTAAACCTGGAGGGCTGGCATTGTTGAGACAGGTAGATTGTGAGCATGGCTGGTGCCGGAGCCCAAGATGACCGCCCTGACAACCCTGATGACGAGCTCACAGACGATGACCTGGAGTCCGAGATCGAGTTGGTCAGTCGGCTCGTGGTGGCTGCGACATCCAGCGACCGGCCGCTGCGCCAGGACGAGGTAGACCACCTTCTGGGCGTTGAACACAAGAACGATGGGGCGACCAGGTAGGACAAGTACGTAGGAGGTTTCCTCCAGCGCAACGAGCCGGAGGGTCCCCCGAACAGGAGGGGTCAGCCGAAGCGGCCGGAGATGTAGTCCTCTGTGGTGCGTTCGGACGGGTTGCTGAACATCTTCTGAGTGTCATCCATCTCGATCAACCGCCCGGGCTTGCCTGTCGCCGACAAGGTGAAGAACGCTGTCCGGTCGGAGACCCGCGCCGCCTGCTGCATGTTGTGGGTGACGATGACGATCGTGTATGTGCTCTTGAGTTCGCCGATAAGGTCCTCAATGGCCAGCGTCGAGATCGGGTCCAGCGCCGAGCACGGCTCGTCCATCAGCAGCACCTGAGGCTCGACGGCGATGGCCCGGGCGATGCAAAGCCGCTGCTGCTGACCGCCGGAGAGGCCGGCGCCTGGCTTATGAAGCCGGTCTTTGACCTCGTGCCACAGGTTCGCCTTGCGCAGCGAGGCCTCAACCTTTTCGGCGAGTATCTTCTTGTCCCTCAGCCCGTTGAGCCGCAAGCCCGCCGCGACGTTGTCCCCGATGGTCATCGTGGGGAACGGGTTCGGTCGCTGGAAGACCATGCCCACGGTGCGCCGAACCGCTACAGGGTCCACGCTCGCGCCATAGATGTCGGAGTCGTCGAGTTGAATCGAGCCTATGACCCGTGCACCAGGAATGACCTCGTGCATCCGGTTGAAGGTGCGCAGCAATGTTGACTTGCCACAACCGGATGGGCCGATGAAAGCCGTGACAGAGCGAGGTTCGACGGTCATCGAGACGTCCTCCACGGCCTTGAAGGTGCCGTAGAAGATGTTGAGGTCCTTGACGTCGATTCGCTTGGCCATGAGGTGTCGTCCTTCGTTTCTGCGGCAGGAAGCTGTGGATGCAGGTGGCCGGTCAGGTCTTGGGCGCCCCGAGGCGGGACACGAGGCGCCCCGCGATGTTCAGCAGCAAGATAATAAGGATAAGGGTCATTGCCGCCCCCCAGACACGGTCCACGGCCGGTTGGAGTACTTCGGTGCGGTCCTGGTTGATCATGGTTGGCAGCGTCGGCACGAGCCCGCCAAAGATGTCGGTGGCGATGTCCTTGGTGTACGGCCCCAGGATCAGTAGCGGCGCCGTCTCTCCCATGATCCGGGCCAGGCCGAGCAGGATCCCCGTGATGATGCCCGAGAAGGCAGTGGGCACCACGACCCGAGCAATCGTCTTCCACTTCGGAACCCCGAGCGCGTAGGAAGCTTCGCGCAGATCATTGTGCACGAGCTTGAGCATCTCCTCGGTGGAGCGCACGATGACTGGGATCATCAGCAGCACCAGGGCCAGACACACGGCGAACCCGACTCGTTGGAACCCGAACGTCGTGACCCAGACGGCATAGATGAACAACGCAGCGACGATGGACGGGATCCCGGTGAGGATGTCGACCGTGAAGCTGACAATGTTGGCGAGCCGTCCCCGGCCGTACTCCACCAGGTAGATGGCTGTCATCACCCCGACCGGCACCGCCATCACCGCAGTGGCCAAAGCCTCGATCAAGGTCCCCTCGATGGCGTGTGCCGCGCCGCCACCGACCATCCGGTTGGTGATGCCTCGCTGGGAGTTGGTCCACCAGGTGCTGTTGAGCAGCAGGGCGCCGCCCTTGGTGACAACGCTCCACAGGATCCAGACCAGGGGCACCAAGGCGATCAAGAACGCCAACCACATCACCACGCGGGCCAGGTGGTTGCGCAGGGCCCGTGAACGTGACCTGTGGCTGAAGCCCGCGTTGGACGCCGGGGGCCTGAGCGCCGCCAGGTTCGAGTCTGATGTTACGTCCGCCGCGGTCATTCGACGAATGCCTTCCTGCGATTGATCACGGCGCGCGCGACCGCGTTGACTATGAACGTCAGCCCGAACAGCACCAGCCCGGCAGCCATGAAGGCACCGGCCTTCTGTGGCGAGTCGAACTCGGCGGCGTTGTTGGCGATCTTGGAGGCGAAGGTCTCGCCACCGTTGAACATCGACCAGGACCAAGGTGCACTGCCGGCCAGTGCCGACAGGATGACCGTGACAGCGACGGTCTCACCCAGGGCCCGGCCCAGGCCGAGCATCGAGGCACTGATGACCCCCGGCTTGCCGAAGGGCAGGACTGCGGTGCGGATCATCTCCCAGCGGGTCGCCCCAAGAGCCAGGGCCGCCTCCATATTTGTTGTGGGGGTCTGGGCGAAGACCTCCCGGGACAGGGCTGTGACGATGGGCAACACCATGATTGCAAGCACGACAGCTACGGTGAGGATCGTGCTGGCCGCGGCCACACCGGCGTCCTGGAACAAGGGGAGCCACCCGAAGATCTTGATCAGGAACCCCTGTATCCCGTCCATGTGGGTGCCGAGGACCTGAAGTCCCCACAGGCCGTACACGATCGAGGGCACCGCAGCGAGCAGGTCGACCAGGCTGGCTGCGGGGCCCCTGAGCCACCGTGGCGCGTACTGCGTGATGAACAGGGCGACGCCGATGCCCAGCGGAACGGCGACCACCATGGCCAGTGCCGAGGAGAGCACAGTGACCCACAGCAGGTTAGCGATGCCGAACTGCAGCGGGGTGGCGTCGACGTTCCACTGGGTGGACGTCAGAAAGTTGACCTTGTCCTTGGCCAGTGCGGGTATGGCTTGAGAAAGCAGGAACACACCGACCAACGTCACTATGGCGATGACCAAGATTCCAGCGCCCCGTGCCGTGCCGCTGAAGATGCGGTCGCCCAGGCGGCCCGTGGAGGCACGGGCCCCCTGTGGGGGGCCGTGCCTCTCGGGGCCGCTGAGCTTGTCTACGGCAGAGACGCCGGTGATATTTGGCATGTCAGCCGCAATCGTAATCAGTCAGTCTGTGTCGCGGGATCAGGACAGGGCGGCGATCGCGGTGTTGACCTGACCTTGGATGTTGGCAGGAAGCGGTGCGTAGCCGATCGTCACAAGCTTTGCCTGCTCACTGCTTGACGCGAAGGACTTCAGGAACGACTGCAGCAGCTTGGCCTTGGCCGCGTCCTTTCCCTTGGAACAGGCGATCTCGTAGGTCACCAGCAGGATCGGGTAGGCCCCGGGCGCCTTGGTGGTGTAATCCAGCTTCAGAATGATGTTGTTGCCAGTGCCGGTCTGCTTGGCGAGGCTGAGGGCCTGGCTGACTGCAGGGGCGGTGAGCTCGACGGGGCCGCCGCCGTTGTCGATCTGGGCCATGGCGAGCTGGTCGTCCTTGGCGTAGGACCACTCGGTGTAGGTGATGCCGCCATCGGTGGCCTTGACGGCGTTGGAGACACCGGAGCTTGCCTGCTTGCCCTCACCCTTGCCGGTCCACGTCTTGCCTGAGGGCGCGGTCCATTCGGTGGGGGCGGCGGCGGCCAGGTACTTGGTGAAGTTCTCCGTGGTGCCAGACGAGTCCGAGCGGAAGAAGACCTTGATGGCCGTCGCCGGCAGGGTGACGCCCGGGTTGATGGCCGCGATTGCCGGGTCGTTCCACTTGGTGATGACACCGTTGAAGATCTTGGCAGATACCGCGGGGGTCAGGATCAGCTTGCTGACGCCCTTGACGTTATACACAACGGCGATGGGGCCGGTCACCATGGGAATGTCCCAGGCGGGGGAACCACATGCTTTGTCTGCGGCGGCCTGTTCGGTGACGGTCGCGCCTGCGACCGGAACGCTCTTCAGCGCGGAGTCGGACCCGCCGAAGGCGACCTGGCCGGCCGTGAACTGCTTGACGCCGGCACCCGAGCCGGTGCCGTTGTAGTTGACGGTCGCGCCGGGGCATGCCGTCTGGTAATCGGTGATGGCCTGATCGATGGCGTTCTTCTGGGCTGTTGAGCCCTCGCCGCTCAGCGTGCCGGTAGCGCAGCCGGTGCTGCTGGCGCTTGTGCTTGATGAGCCGCTTGAGGTGGCCGTCGTGTTGTTGTTGGAACCACAGCCAGCAAGAGCGAGCGTGCCGACCAGGGCTACGCCCGTGACATTGGCGATACGCCGACGAGACTGGATTTTCACGATTTGGAGCCTCTCCACAGCAGGGAAACGTACGGCGCGCGTCGGTGCCCGCCAAAGATGAGGATATTGAGGCCGGATGACGTGATGCGGGGCGCAAGATGAACAGGAGATGAACGAAAGGAGTCTTTCGGATGGCCGCAAGCAGGCTCAGTCATGAGGAAGAAATGAACGACACCTCACGGGGAGGTCAAGACCGGGCAACGATGCGATATTCAAAATAACGGTGCTGACGGATCACGGTGCTGCGTAACGCTCTACGTCGACGACGCGGGCTTGATCCCCGGTCCCGACCAGGTGGACCACCAGGGCCTCACCCTTACCCATGCCGGTGTGTGCGGCCTCAGAGAGGGCGACCACGGCTTGCGACTCGTTGGAGTCGGTAATCGCGCTTAGCTGCTCGAGCAGCACCGGCAGCACCGGCCCGTGGCTGCACACGACCGCTGCGTGGCCGCGTTCGAGTAATCGGGTCAGGTGGTAAGGGGCACGGTCCGGCTGTTCGGCGAAACCCTCCTCGGACAGCCCCGACTTGAGCCGGGCCCGTTTTCCGGCCGCGACGGCGTACGGCAGGACGGTATCCAGGCAACGCACAGAAGGGGAGGTGACCACCCGGGTGACACCGTATGCGGCCAGTATCGGGATCAGTGCCTTGGCGCGCTCCCGGCCGCGGGGGTTCAGTGGTCGCAGCGGGTCCGATGCAGCCCAACCAGGTCGGGACCGTGCCCTGGCGTGCCGGATCATGAGCAACGGCCAGGTGGTCAGGGTCCCGGCGCGGTCTGCCCGCTCGAGGGCACGGAGTTGATCGTGGTCGCGGGCGTAACTGAGTCGGGTCATGGCAGTGGGGACCTCGAGCCAGGCGACCTCGTCGATCTCATTGACCAGCGCGCCGTCACCACCCACGACCTCGGCAGCCCAATATCGACATTCTTTGGTCGTCGGCTGACCGCCCTGGTCTGGGACGGTGTACTCCGAGGTGGGAAGGGTGCGACCCAGACGTACGTGAAACCCGGTCTCCTCGAACACTTCGCGCACGGCGGCTACTGGCCATTCTTCGCCTGGGTCAAGCTTGCCCTTGGCCCAGGACCAGTCCCCGTAACGGGGTCGATGGACCATGGCGACCTGCAACGCACCGCGACGGCGACGCCACGGTAAGGCTCCGGCGGCAGCGATCACGGGGTCATCAGTGGCGCGCGGCAATCACCGTGGGACGGGCCTTGAGGCGCCGTCTGATGTTGTTCTCGATCATCGTGCTCTGCAGTTCGAGCAGTTTCTTGCCCTCCGCGTCATGGCAATGGCGAGTCCAGGTGCCGTCGCCGCTGAGGTGCCAGCTGCTCACGTCGTCACTCATGCCCAAGCTCATAAGGTGCTTCATGTCCGAGATATGCCTCGGGTCGATGAGCTGGACCAGTGCCTCCACCCTGCGATCGAGGTTGCGGTGCATCATGTCGGCACTGCCGATGTACACGGTCGGTTTGCCGTCGCCGCCGAAGATGAAAAGCCGCGAGTGCTCTAGGAACCTGCCTAGGATCGAACGAACCCGGATGTTCTGCGACAGGCCCTCGACACCTGGACGCAGGGCGCAGATGCCGCGGACCCAGAGGTCGACCCTTACCCCCGCACGCGATGCCCGGTATAGCGCATCAATGACCTGATCGTCCACGATCGAGTTCAGCTTGAAACCGATGTAGCCGTCGCGTCCTTCGCGTACGCTCTCGATCTCTTGCTCGATGTGCTCGATCAGGCCCCAGCGGACCGAGCGTGGCGCCACCAGGAGACGCTTGAACCTGCTGCGTGGCGCCCAGCCGGACAGCTGGTTGAACAGCTTGGTCAGGTCCTCGCCGACATGGGGGTCGCAGGTGAGCAGCCCGAGGTCTTCGTATAGGCGGGCGGTTTTGGGGTTGTAGTTGCCGGTTCCGATGTGGCAGTAGCGGCGCAGCCCCTCAGCCTCCTGACGCACGACAAGGGAGAGCTTGGCGTGGGTCTTGAGTCCGACGACGCCATAGACCACATGGACGCCGGCGTGCTCAAGCTGGCGGGCCCACGAGATGTTGGCCTGTTCGTCGAAGCGAGCCTTGATCTCGACCACGGCCAGCACCTGTTTGCCGGCCTCTGCCGCATCGATGAGGGCGTCCACGATCGGTGAGTCGCCGCTGGTGCGGTAGAGCGTCTGCTTGATGGCCAGGACCTTGGGGTCTGCTGCCGCCTGCTCGATGAACGCTTGCACCGACGTGGAGAAGGAGTCGTAGGGGTGCTGGAGCAGGATGTCCTTGGTCCGGATGGAAGCCAAGATGTCGCTGGCCTGTGAGCTCTCGACCGGAGCCAGATCAGGATGGGTCCTGGGCACGAACGCGGGGTAGCGAAGTTCCGATCGCTCGAGGTCGGCAACCACGTCCAGGCCTCGCAGGTCCAGCGGAGTTGGCAGCCGATAGACCTCGCCGGGTTCCACGCCCAGCTCGCGCCCGAGTAGGTCCATCACATGTTCGTTCATGTCGTTGGCGACCTCGAGTCGCACCGGCGGACCGAAGCGACGCCTTGTGAGCTCCTTCTCCAATGCCGCGAGCAGGTTCTCGACGTCGTCCTCTTCGACCTCTAGGTCCTCGTTGCGGGTGACCCTGAAGGTGAAGTGTTCACTGACGTCCATCCCCGGGAACAGCAGGTCCAGGTGCGCGGCGATGATGTCCTCGAGGGCAACGAAGCGTGCTGTGAGGGGATGGGCTGCCATTGGCTCAGGCGGCTGGATCTGCACGAAGCGGGGTAGCAGTCTGGGCACCTTGACTCGGGCGAAATGCTCGACGCCCGTCTTGGGGTTGACCAGCAGGACGGCAAGGTTGAGAGAAAGCCCAGAGATATAGGGGAACGGGTGGGCTGGGTCAACGGCCAGGGGGGTGAGCACAGGGAAGATCTGGTCCCGGAACATCCCGTGCAGGCCTTGCTGCTCCCCTTCGCTGAGCTCATCCCAACGCATGATGGTGATGCCCTCGGTGATCAGGGCCGGGCGTACCTGGTTCTCGAACAAGCTCGCATGGATGGCCATCAGCTTGTGGGCCACAGACGAGATCTCGTCGAAGACCTCACGCGGTTCCAGACCTGAGGCGGAGCGCACGGCCAGGCCGGTCGCGATTCGACGCTTGAGGCCTGCGACGCGGACCATGAAGTACTCGTCGAGGTTGCTGGCGAAGATCGACAGATAACGGGCTCGCTCAAGCAGCGGCACTGACGTGTCGGCGGCCAGCTGCAGAACGCGCTCGTTGAACTGCAGCCAGGAGATCTCGCGCTCCAGGAAGCGGTCCTCGGGAAGTGACTCGGGGTCGATCGGCGGGTTGTTGGCCCGCACGACGCGGATGAACTGACCGTTCGAGGACCGCGGGCGCGCATTGATAACGGAGGGGAGCTCTGGGTCTGTCGACGCGGGCGGGACGGCTTCGACTGGCTCGACGGCGTGCTGAGCCCCGGTTGTACGTGCGCTCATGTCCCCATCCTCACACCTGTGCATTTACAGTGCGTGCATACATGATATCCACGCCATAGCGAACGAAGTCCAGTCGGGCATATGTCGCCACGGCCGCCCGGTTGTCGGCATCGACATACAACATGGCTTCGGTCAGGCCCTGCTGGCGCAGGTAGTCGAGCCCCAACACGGTCACTATTCGGCCAAGGCCCATTCCTTGGTATGCCGGGTCCACGGCGACCACATAGACCTCGCCTTGGGTTGGGCGGGTCGCCGGGTCTTCGGGCACGGTGACCTTGGTCCAGTGCGATGCTGCAAGCACCGGCACCAGGGCACGCATGTCCTCGATGAGAATGAACCCGC
>Ga0182021_10000368_pt1 | contig 47172 bp, 33 predicted proteins | sample 612E3MmetaG_FD_120493 | JGI IMG/M metagenome (GOLD analysis project Ga0182021, IMG submission 120493) | Permafrost microbial communities from Stordalen Mire, Sweden - 612E3M metaG (Illumina Assembly) | ecosystem: Environmental > Terrestrial > Soil > Wetlands > Permafrost | place: Sweden... | reverse complement strand
CTCCTCGGCGCTCTTGAGGTCCCGGATGTGGAGTGCTCCATTCACCGGGAACGCATTCAAGCGCACGTTGAGGGAGTCGTCGCGGTTGACGAAGGCGATCCCGATCTGAATCCAGAGATTCTTCCGCTCGGGATGCTCCTCGCTCTGCCGCTCGACGATGGTGTAGACCCCCTTGATGTGGGACATCGTTTGCCTCCTTTCGTGGGGTGTCTCACTACGGGAGGGTGGTGAAGCGGCGGAGCTTAAGTGCTTTGTGGTGCTGGAGGAGCGAAAAGCTTAAGTACCACCGGTCACTACAGGGGAGTGGTGAACGCCATGTCCTCCGCCCCCTTCCATCCGAGCTACGGCCTCTCTCCCCAGGCGCGCCTCGACATCACGCGCTACCTGACGCCGGGCGCCGGGAGCTACGGAGCGCAGCCGGCGCCGATCGATGACCCTGTCGATGCACTCCTCCGGATGCGAAGCCAGGGGCTTGAGGATCTGGTCTGCCGCGTCGGGGAGTTGATCGAAGCGCGGCAGCAGGCAGGCAAAGAGGCCGCCGGCGCGATCTCCCGCGACCTCACGTACCTCGAGAACCTCATCATTGATTGCTACCGCCATGGCCAACGGGCGACAGAGGACCGGACCTACGTGAAGCTGAGGCTGGAGCAGCTCCGCCTGCACAGCGAGGCCCGGCAAGAGACGGTGAGCTGCTGGCGGGACACCGTGCTCCTCGCCAAGGAACTCGCCGAGCTGGTCCAGAAAGCGGGTGAGGCGACCCAGCGGGAGCGGCTGCTGGACGGTGATGGACTGTGATGCCGGACATCAAGGAGGCCCTCGAACGCCTACGTCCCACGCTTGGCGGTCGAGCCGATACCCTGTGGGCGCTCTATCTCTCCTCGGACCGAGACGGCCGTGAGGAGCTCGAGCAGCACATCCGTCTCCTCGACCTCAAACACAACCGGACCGGGCCCAGCGCCGGGCCTCCTCCCCTCCCGCCTCCGGAACCCTTCCTTCTGGACGGGTGGCTCCGGCTCGGCGAGGTGGTCTACCCGAGCCGCGTGCCAACCCCCTTCGGCCTGCAGGCCGGGGAAATCATCCAGCACGTGGCGATCTTCGGCCGCTCCGGCGCGGGCAAGACCAACACCGTGCTCTGCCTCCTGCGGGGGCTCATGGAGAAGAAGCTCCCCTTCCTGATCTTCGACTGGAAGCGCAACTACCGCGACATCCTGGCGGCGGACTGGGTTGCGGAGGGCGAGGTGTCGGCCCTGACCGTGGGCCGCGACCTCGCGCCCCTCCGCCTCAACCCTCTCCGGCCGCCGCCAGGCACAGAGCCGCGGACGTGGCTCAAGAAACTCATCGAGATCATCGCGCATGCCTACTTCCTCGGCGAGGGCGTCATGTACATCCTTCAGGAGGCCATCGACACATGCTACCGGCAAGCCGGCGTTTATGACGGTGGGGCTGCGTACCCCACCTTTCACGATGTCCACGCCTACTTGAGGGCGAGGCGGGTGAACGGCCGCGAAGCGAACTGGATGGCCTCGACCCTACGTGCCGTCGGGTCCCTGACGTACGGCCCGATGGGCGAGACGGTCTGTGCCCGGGAGTCCACGGATCTCGGGGACCTGCTCAAGAGGAAAGTGATCCTGGAACTCGACGCGCTCACGGACGCGGACAAGGTCTTCATCGTCGAGGCGATGCTCCTCTTCATCCACCACCTGCGCCTGGCCGACGGCGAGCGGGAGAAGCTCAAGCACGTGATCCTCGTCGAGGAGGCGCACCACGTGTTCCTCAAGGCGAAGCAGGAAGCCTCGGGAGGCGAGCCGATCACCGACGTGATCCTGCGGGAGATCCGCGAGCTGGGCGAAGCCGTGGTGCTGGTCGACCAGCACCCCTCGCAGATTGCGATCACAGCCCTCGGCAACACGTACTGCACGATCGCCATGAACCTCAAACACCGCGCCGACGTCAACACAGTGGCCGACGCGTGCCTCCTCGAACCTGAACAGAAAGACCACCTCGGGCGACTGCCGGTGGGATATGCCGTGGTGAAGCTGCAGGATCGCTGGACCTCACCCTTCGTCGTGAGGTTTCCCCATGTGCGAATCGACAAGGGGAGCGTGTCGGATGCAAGTCTCGCGGCTCTGCTGGGCAAAACCCACTCAAGAGCGGGGAACACGCGAATTCAGAGTGCTGAAGCCGTCTCGAGCAGTATTCCTGAGGTTCCAGAGGCGCCTAAACCAGCCGAGGTGAAAGCCGAGAGCGCCGACGCGGCGGACCTGCTGCGGCTCCTCCGAGATGTCGCCTCGCACCCCACGGCCGGGGTGACGGACCGCTACCGCCGCCTGGAGCTGTCCCGGCGCCGGGGTACGGCCCTCAAGAAGCAGCTCGTCGGCGAGGGAATCGTGCACGAGGTCGAGGTGGCGCTGCCGGGGGGGCGAGTGACGCTGCTTGAGCCCACCCTGGGGGGATGGGAGCGCCTGGGACAGGGTCTTCCATCGCGGCGGGAGGGTGGCGTCGTGCACCGGTACTGGGTGGAACGAGTCGCCGTAGGGTTTCGCGCAAAGGGCTTCGTTGTCGAAACCGAGGTCGCAGCTGGCGAAGGCCGAGCGCTGGACCTCGTCGCTCGCAAGGGTGATGAGGAGGTGGCAGTCGAGGTCGAGGTGAGCGGCCGGCGTCTGGCAGACAGCGTGGAGAAGCTCGGAGCGCACGCGGCGGGTCGCAAAGTCCTGGCCTGCGCATCCACGGAGGTCCTCGAGAGAGCGCGCACGCTCGTCGCGTCTGGAAAGTGGCCCGGAGTCCGAGCACTGCACACCTGGGCGCTCGTGGGCGGAGGTCAGGAGGGTGGGCAGAGAGGCGGCGACGACAAGGAAGCCCCCCCTTCGTAGTCGGGGCTGTGGGAGGTGTGCGATCCTGCCCCGAGTTCGGCCTCTCATCTGTGTGGTTACAACGGTTCTTGCAGTGTCGGCGCGAGCAGGATTGCAAGGCGCTGTGGGACGGCAACCCGGGTCCGCTCACAGCCGTTCCACAGGGCCGTCAGCTTCCACAGCCAGGGAGGTGGGCCGCTCTTGTGTGCGTCGATCGACCTATGTCAGCTCGTCAAACTTTCCCTGCCCGACGGCCGCCATGTGCGTGCCGAGGCTAAGCTGCTGCCGTGCGCGCCAGATCCGGACAAGGACCTCGACGTTTTCCTGCAGCCGGGGAACCGGATTGAGCAACGTCTCGCAAGAGGTGACGAGCCCGATCAGGCGGCTGTCGGCGAGTGCGACCGCGTGCCGCGAGATCGTCCTCTCGGTCAGGTTGAGGTAGGAAAGACGGCGCTGCACAGTCCGGAGGGCGACAGGCACCCGCTCCACGACGTAGACCTGCTCGAGAAGCAGGAAGTCGACAGGCGCAAGTGCCTCAAGGAGGGAGTCCCAGTCGGCCTCGTCCATTGCGGATTCGTCGTGTCCTTCGATGGTGATCACCCCTCCGTGGGAGCGTTGCCCCTCGGGGCGCTCAGGTAGTCGCCGCTTTCAACGGCGTCCAGGAGATCGACCGCGGAGTCGACGTCATCCCGTCGGCGAAATTCCTCCAGCCGATCGAGCATGGCTTTCGGGTCGTGCCGGACCTCAGCATTCTGGATGAGAAGTTCCGGCACGCGGACGGGGCCGTCGATGGTGACGTGGAACACGCATCGCGGTGCAATGGTGCTCGCCTTGAGGAGGAAACGAAGGGCAAGCCGGAGGTCGCTCCGCAGGTCAGAGACCTCGCTTTGTCCGGCGAGCAAGCACTCGGTTCCGTAGAGCCCTCCAGGGACGCGGGCGGCGAGTTTGGCACGGACCAGCTCCTCCCAGCTCCAACCTCGATCGACGAGCATCTCGACGTGCCTTTCCATCTCAGTCACGGTAAGCGACTCGGGCAGCGCGCTGTCGGCGAAGAGCTGAGGCCACCGAGGTTCGTAGGTGAGGCGCAGGAACCCCACACGGCCCCTGTGGAAGTACTCTCGGAGATTGGTGCGCTTCTGCAGGACCTCGATGTCCGTCCACTCCTCTTCCGAGAGGGCGCTCTCGCCATCGTCCTCGACCCAGTAGGTGATCGTCTGGCTCATACGGCCACCTCGACGAGTTCCCGGTGCCGCGCCGTGGGATGAGCAGCGACTCTCGCGCGGACGTTCTCTGCGCGGCTGTCAAGAAAGACCGCCGTGAACCAGAATCGCTGTTCAATGACCTTCATGCAGTCCCACACCGTAGATGTGGGGATCTTCGTCCTGCGCGAGATCTCGACCAGGGGCATGCGGGCGTTCTCGCGCAAACAGGCGAGGATGCGCTCCATCCGTTCGCTCCGATGGGCCGGCTTCTCCCACCACAACCGCTTCTCGTCGGACCACGTGGTCCATTTCGGTTCACTCATGGGGCACCTCCGCTCCGGGCCTCGTCAGGTCGGGAGCCGTCCCGGTTGGTGGACGGCTCCCGGCACGGTCCCGTCGTGTGGTGTCAGGACCGGATCGTGGGAATTGAGCTGTGCGGCCAGGTCGGCGAGGTGGGGCGTCGGCGTTTCGCCGAGGTTGAACAGTGTCGCGCACGACCGGCAGCGGTAGATCTCGCGTCCCATTCCAGTCGATGCGTCCCAGGCGAATCCGACTCTGAGAGCGCGAAACGGGAGACCTACATTGGGGCATGCCATGCGATAGCCGTTGGGATTGCCAGGGACGCCCGAAGCTTCATCCCGCCGGATCTTGCGCTGGTACCACCGCCCGTTCTTCGAGAGAGTCCGCTGGGTCTTGCGCCACACCTCGTTGTGCTCGATCGTGCTCGCCAGGTCTGGGTTCACCTGACGTGTTGAACGCCTCGATGGGCGCTGATCGAAGGGACCCAGGTACAGGCTGGAGCGGTCCCGAAGGATATCCTCCGGCGTCTCGTTGTACTCGTGGCTCGGTCCGTAGCGCAGCACCCCGGCATACTTCCGGATGAACCGGAAGAGGGCTGCCATCTCCTCGAATGTGAAGAACACGTGCTCGCAGGTAGCGAGCTTGGTGGAGATGGTGCGCTGGTCGAGGGAGAGCTGCTCAAGCAGCCGCGGGTATCCGGCCAGTTCCCGTGTGAGCAGCTCACGGAGCTGTGTGTCGGTCAGGGTGTCAGTGACCAGCTGAAGGTACTCCCCCATCGTCAGCACCCCTTTGAAGGTTGGCTGTCAGACGGGGTTGGCATCTCCTCCGCGGGTTTGGTTGTGTCGTCAATCGGAAGCACCGTGAACCGGTAGTACAGGCGGATCACCCTGATGGTGTGAGAGACCGTCGACGGGGGGATGAGCGTTCGTCTGGCGATCGCGCGCACCTGCGCCCTGGCATCCTCCCTGAGGCAGGCAAGGACACGCTGGATGCGTTCCCTGTTGGTCGTTGGCTTCTCGGACCATGGTCCGGTTTCGATGCTCACCTGAGCTGTGCTGTCTTGGTCCATGGGATGCCTCCGCCCCTGGCTCTAGTCTGGCCGGGAGCCGTCCCGGAAGGCTGATGGCTCCCGGCGCATCAGGCGGGGGCGGTGTTGGAACCCGTTCAGAATGTCGCCGCGCCGACATTCTGTGAAGGGTTCCTTCTCAGATTGTCGCCTTGCACTCCTCGTCGATGTCCTTCGGGACCGAGAATGTTATCTCCGTCGGCTCGCTGAGCTTGTCGAACTGCCAGACGATGAGCGGGTCGTCCTGGATGACGTGGTAGTTGCCGCTCAGCTTCAATTCGGCGGCCTTCTGCGCGAGGCATTTCGGGATCTCGAGCGGCACGGAGACGCCGCCCAAGGATTTGCTCGGGTTGAGGGTGAGGTGGAAGGTCGTCTCGTTCCCGTTGTAGTCGCTGTTGATGCCGATGGTCAGCGCGTCCTTCGTCCTGTTCCACGCGTCGAGGAGGTCCCCGGTGTTGTTGTACGAAAGCTCGTTCTGGATGAGGTTGAGATAGCTTTCATCTAACATGTGGTTCGCCGTCACGGTGAACGTCTTCGTCGTCGCGAGTTCGGAGATGCGGAACTGGAGGACCGGGTCGTTCTTGAGGATGACATAGTCGACGCCGCTGACGGTGAGGGTGCTCGCGTCCTCCGTGATGACCTTGCCCAGGGTGCTGGTGAGGGTCAGGTTCTCGACCGGGCTCGGGCCGAGGTTCGTCACCGTGTACGTGATGACGGGTCCTCGGATTGTCATCGCGACGCGGACGAGGCCCTGCTGGAGGAGCGCCTGCGTGAGGTTCTCGATCGTGCTCCGGTTCTGGTCGACGACGTTGATCGCCTGGCATTGGCTCTGCGTGCAGTCCCCGGCGAAGATGCAGACCTCGTTCGGCCCGCATTGCTGATTGCTGTCGCAGACGACGTTGCACCCGGGGATGGGTTCGCAGCTGCCCTGGACGCACTGCTCAGTCCGCTTACAATCTATTCCGCAGCCGCCGCAGTCCGACCGGCTCGTCAAGGGGTCGACGCACCGGATGTCGCAGCTGATCGTGCCGGGCACGTCGTCGCACGGCCCCTTGTCCCGGCAGCTCACGCCAGTCGGGGAGGCTTCGCAGACCTGGCCGCTCGTACACTGCACCGTCGTCGTGACCTTGCCGCAGCTCTGGTCAATCGCGACGCCGTCGTTGCCGCGGCACTCGTACCGATAGTCGCCTGCGCACGTCGGCGGCTGCGCCACGCACGACGCGCCGCCTGCCTGCTCGACGCACGTCCGATTGCTGAGGTCGCAGTCGTCGACGACGTCCCCCCACGCGCCGCAGCTGTCCACGTACGTGACCGCGTTCCCATTGCACCGCTCCGCGACATTCTGGTGGCAGACGCGGACGCAGCTGTGCGCCGCGGTGCAGCTCCCCGTCTCGCTGCTGTTGTACGCGCACGCAGCGCTCTCAGGCAGGTACGCGCCGTTGCTGTCGCAGCATGCCCCGACGACAGCGTCCGCCTGGTTGCAGGCGACGATGACGGGGACGGTCGCCTGCGCCCATTGCTGGCCGGTGATGCGATGCTTCACCGTAACAGTGAGCGAGTGAGGACCGACGTCCGCGTTCCCGGGGGCGTAGCCGAGGGTGCGCGTGGCTTGGTCGATGCTCGCCCCGCTCGGCCACCCGTCGCGCACGAGGAGCAGGTCCGGGTCGTCCGGCGTCACGTTATACCAGATGCTGAAGGAGAAGCCGGCGGTGACGGTGACCGATGAGGGGACGGGCTGGAGGAAGACCTGGTTCAGCACGCACTGATAGGCAGCGTTGCACATCATCCCGGTATCGCACGTGCCACACGACCCGCCGCAGCCGTCACCACCGCAGACCTTGCCAGCACAGCTTGGTGTACACGACGCGACGCACTGACCGGTCGCGTTGCACGTCCCGGTAGTGCACGTGCCGCAGCTCCCGCCGCAGCCATCATCACCGCAAACTTTCCCGGCGCAGGTCGGCGTGCACGTCACGATGCACTGGTACGCGCCCGCGGTCGTGTTGAACATGCACACTCCTGCCGCACATGTCCCGCTGCATGTCGCCCCGCACCCGTCGCTCGCGCCGCACGCCTTGCCGACGCAGTCCGGCGTGCATCCTGTGCACGAGGCGACGCCTGCAATAACGTGGCACGTCTGCCCGGTCGTGCAGTTGACGAGCGGCGGCTGCTGGAGGTTGGAGCAGCTGTCCTGCCAATAGCCGGCGTTGTTCCAGCACACCTGCGTGAAGTTGAGCGTGCAACCGCCGCATTGGATACTGTTTGGCGTCGCGTTATCCACGACGGCGCCACCATAACAGTAATAATCATGATACGTGGTGCCTTGGCAGCCGTCGCTCATCCCTTCGGGCTGCGCATAGTTCTGCTTCGGCGTGTGCACGGCGACGAAGTATCCCTGACCATTGATGCTGCACGTGTCGTCCGTGCACGCGTTCGTGTCCGCGACGGGGTTCGGGATGATGTTCACAATTTCCTGACACGCGCACCCCAAGTAAATCCCTGACGTGACGACGGGGCGCCAATATGTTGGCGTGTTGGGGCACTGGTCAGAGGCATCAGGAACGCCGTCGCCATCGGTGTCGGCAGGCGAGGCGACGTTCACAATCACAGTCGCGCTCTGCCCCGTATGCCCCAGCGAGTCCGTCGCCACCGCGTACGATTGGAACGCGCCGCTCGTCGTGTAGGGATGCGTGAAAGCCTTGCTACACGAGCCCCCACTCGTGCACGTCTGCGTATTGCTTCCGCCGTCACCATAATAGGTTGTGATGCTCGTCACATTACTTCCGGCGTCCGTCGCCGTCACAGAGAACGAGACAGAGGTGCCGACTGTTGTGGGATTTGGTTGTGGATTAAAATAGGGGATTTGAGGAAGAATCGGACCGGTAACTGTGACGGTGGTCGTTCCCACTGTAAGATTACTGTAGGCATCCTTGCCTTGCGCAGTATAAGTTAAAGTACCAGTAGTCGTCGGCGTATCCGTAATACCATAGTAACTACAGGAAGTTCCAGAACAGGATCTTGTACCAATAGTCTGCATGCCTTGAAACACCTTTACCTGTACGGTGCCATCAGAATCTTGGTAAAGGCCTGAGAACGCAACGCTCTGTCCTAATTGAATTGTAAGGGGATTCGGTGTGATGGTGATGGTTCCAGGGTGATCGACGGGTGCGGTGATGACGACAACACAGTTGTAGGATGAGCCATTGATTCCTTCTCCGCCAATAAACGCGCCGCCATAGTAGGTGATTGCTCCGATTGTGCTTTCGCTGAGGGTGTATGTGTAGGACGAGCCGCTCTGCACGTCCCAGGCTCCGCCATGGAAGAGCTCCACTTGCGTAGCTGTGGGGTGAGCAACTGTGATGTGAAAATTCGAATTTGCGGGAGCTGATGATGGACAAGTTAGTGTCAGGGCCATGACTGCCTGCACCATCAATGTACAGAGGAATAGAAATAGACCAAGCCTCACCCTCATGAAGAAAAGGAATGAAGAAAGGAGTTTTTAAAGATTCTGCCTTACCTAGTCACGTTGAAAACCGCTGTGATAATCGGTGTCTGTTGGCCGTTTCCCATCGCATAGAAGCGCGGCGTAAATGAACTACCGAACGTCGAGCACGGCGGCTGATAGCCAATCTGACCCGTCCCTTGATCAATACCCATTCCTTGCGGCAAATCGGCGGCAACGTAGGAATAACTGCCGGACGGTTGGGTGATAAGCTTCCCCTGCCATGGGAACGGTGCACTACATGACACGTTGATGACTGTGTCGAGCACCCCGTTGTGGTCGGCGTCCACGTCGTCCGCGACGCCGTCATTATTCCAGTCGATGCCGAGGATTGTCGGGGTTATCTGCGTGTATTTCGTTGCGTCTTTCCAGCGGCTGTCGTTCGTCACGTTGTTCGTGATGGTGATGTCCGGGATGGCAGTGCCTTCGACGACGTAGTCGAGGGTGCTGTTCGCCGGGATTGCGGTGCCCATGAGTGCGGCGACGCCGTCTGGGTTGCCGCTCCATTGGAAGTACCCGTTCGGGCCGAGGGTGACGGTCTGGGTCGCGAGGGGGTCGCCGCCGGCGGGGCCGCGCGCAGTCACGGTGACCGTGGCGCCGAGGCTGCCGGTGGTGAAGGCGGGGTTGGTCCGCTCGCCCTCCTTGCCGACGATTGCCCGGTAGGTGCCATTCGCGGCCTCGAGCTGCTCCACGGTGTAGACAGCGGGGCTCTGGCCGAACTCGGCGCCGTTGCCCGCGTCGTTGAAGACGGCCGGGTCCACGACCGGGTTAGGATACTTCTGCCCGGTGTTCGGGTCGTTGTCCATCTGGACGAGGACGCGCGCCACGCCGCTCTGCCCGGGGAAGCCGACATGATACGCGTCGGAGAGAACCTGGGTCTCGTTCGGACCGAGCGTGTACGCGACGCGCGGATCGCCGTCGCTCATGCTCTGGCCGCGCGGCGTGAAGACAAGGGTGTAACTAATCGTCTCGGTGTACGGGTTCGTCAGCTTCAGATCGCTCTGCCAGTTCGAGCCGTGCTGCCCCTTCGTGGCGGCCACAGTCGACACGACGACGTCCGCGCGCGCGTCCCGCGCCGCGAGGCCGCCGGCCATGGCGGCGCCGACGCCGACCAGCAGCCCGATGTTCCGCGTCAACCGGTTCCTGAGGAAACTCATGGGATGCTCACCTCAAGGGAGGATTCTACCCCTCTATTGAGACGTCCTGGTTAATAAACCTTTCGGTTCCTGACTACTGCGCAGTGGCGACGAAGCTGGGGCGGCTGGGCTGGGGACGTGGCCCCGGGGCCTGGGATTTCTTTCCCTATGGAGGAGAACCCGGCGGAGGCGCGTAACGGGCTGGGGTTGGCGGACGCGCGGAGAGGCGGTCGCCGGCGGGTCAGGGTCTCTTCGCGGCGAGGCTGCGGGCGGGCGAGGAGCCGCCGGGCGAGCGGCCGGGGCTGGGCGCGCTGCGGCCGAGAGCGCGCAGGAGTTCACGCTGCTCTTCAAGAGCGAGGAGCTTCTTGCCCACGAGGATGAGCGCACCCTCAAGGCGGTCGAAACGGCCGTCGAGGTGCTCCTTCAGCTCTGCGAGGGTCAGCTCTTTCGCCACAGTGGATCCTCCCTGAACAGCGACCCTACCAGAGTGGCCACGCGCCGCGCAAGGGGGGTCTCAGCGGCACGGCTCGTACGGGAGGACGCGGCCTGGGGCGTAGCCGGGGGAGGCAGACGCCTCGCCGGGACGCTCGCCCTCCGCAGCGTCACCGGGCGGGCCGAGCGCCTCGCCGCACAGAATCGCCTCTAGGCGGTCGAAGCGCTCATCGAGGTGCGCCTGCAGCTCGCGCAGCGGGTCAGGCCGTGGAAACTCGAGGACGCGCGGCGACACCATCACCCCCACGCAACCACCACCAGCTAAAAAGATTCCGCTTCCCACCGCGCCCCGTGTCACGTGGAGCCCGTTCGGAATGTTGGTGCCCCGGCAAAGTCTGCGGTCTCTGCTCCCGAAGAGTCGGTCTCAGGAGGTCAGTTCCTTACGGGTTCTCGCCGCCCAGGGTGCGCCGGTTGTAGGCCTCGCTGCGCGCCTTGATGGCGCGTAGCCCGATGAGGAGCGCCTCGCGTGCGAGCCGCGCGAGCGGGATGCCGTACTGGCCCGCGACGGCTTCGAGCTCGCCCCGCAGCTCCGCCGGGAGCGGGACTGTCACGGAGGGGGGAGTACGCGGCCCTTTGCCTTGTCGGGTCTTCCCCACTTTTAGGTTAGTCGTGTGCCCAGGAACGAGCTTCTCAAACCGCACGAGCCACCCCCTTCGGACAATGGCTACCAGAAGTCTACCAACTGCTGGTGGCAAACTACCCGACTGGAGCCCGTACACCGTGTTGCCGGGCCGACACGGTGTGAAGGGCTCCTGGGGCTGTCAGGGGGCCTTTGAGAATTCGTGCTCGGCATCTCCACGTTCGCGCTTGACGAGCGCGGCGAGTTGAGGATAGGGCGCGAAGAGGTGGAGTGACTCGTCAAAGGCTTGCAGGGACTTCTTCGCGTCCGCCGGGTCGTGCCTGAGGCGCCACAGGAATTGCCATGCCTTACCCAGCTCGTCTTGAAGTATTGCGATTCTCTGGGGGTTATTGGTCCGCTCCAGGTAGGGTATTGGCTCGATCAAGGACTCGATACCCTTCGTGATCGCAGCAGGGTCCTTCTTGAGCGAACCGAGGAGCACCAGTGCGTGGCCCGCGGCCATATGGTTAGCAGCGCTCTGCTCAGGGTAGTCCGATTCGCGGAACACGCGGAGCGCCGAATCGCTGTGGACTACGGCCTGCTCCAAGAGGTCGGGATCGTTCTTGGCCTCGCCAAGGTTGGCCAGGGTCAGCGAGAGGTTGTACTGGAAACCGCCCCAGGTGAGCGGTGCCTCGTTGAAAGGGAATGCCTGGATAGCCTGTTCGATCCGAGTCTGTGCCTTCTGGAGGAGAGCGATGCAGTCCGCAGTGTGGTTCTGGGCGGCGGCAAGTTCGGACCAGCCGAAGTAGAGGGCTCCTAAGTCTGCGGAGGTCCGGGCGAAGTCCTGAGGCTGCGAATTCGGGTTGTACAGCTGGAGAGCGCCCAAGAAGCCCTTCTCGGCTTCCTTGAAGTAGTCCTCCCGCTGCTGGAGGCTGGCAAGCCGGGTATTGAGGGTACCCTTCGCATGAACCGCGTCTGCGAAGAGCGCGCCTTCAGCTTCCGGATCGGCGCGCGAGAGGAGCTCGTCGAGCGAGCGAATGGCGGGCAATGCATAGGTCGATGGATCACCGCCCTGGATTGCCATCGATGCGTTCGTGAGGACGGTGACAAAACGACTCCGGAGGTAGGCGCGGCGGTCGCCATCTGGGTTGAGAAGGCGGCACGCTTCGCTGCTCTCCGCCAGCGCAAGCTGGTAGTTCGCTTTCGAGTCCCGGACGGCCGCGAGTCGCATGTGGGCTTCTGCAAGGCCGGCGAGAGCCTCGGCGTACGCTTTCGGCTTCGCCGCCTTGCTAGTGGCGGCAGCACTCTTGAAGGCAGCCACCGCTCGTTCAAGGTTTGGCGCGCGGCCCCTGATCCCAGCCTGGGCAAGGTAGGCGTCACCGAGTCCCTGGTTGACGTCGGTGAGGACGGCAAAGTTGGGATTAGCTCGTGCAACCTCGGAGGCCTGCTCGAAGCATCGGATGGCGCGTCCGACCTCCACCTCGGCCTGTTTGGACTTCGGAGCAAGGGCCAGATGGGCCCGGCCTGCCCCGAGCAAGAGGGCCAGGGACTCACTCCTGCTCTTGCCAGGGGAGACCTTGTCGGGGGTGATCCTGTCGAGGCCGGCCTCGTACGCATGGAGCGCGTCAGCAAGGAGGCCCTTTTCGTAGAATCCTGCGCCAGTCCTGACACTCGAGCGCGCCGCAACGAGGGCAAGGGTCTCCTGGAGTGTCCCAAACCACACAAGGGCGGCCAGCGCCAAGAGGGATACGCCCGCAGCGACAACGGCCCCCACCTTGTGGCGCTGGACAAACCTTTGTGTCACGTAGAGCGGTGAGCGTGGGCGGGCGTGGACAGGCCGGTGGTCGAGGTGGTGCTGAATGTCTCCTGCGAACTCAGCGGCCGTCGCGTAGCGGTCGTTCGGGTCCTTCTGCAGTGCTTTGAGCACGATGCTGTCGAGGTCGCCGCGAAGCTCCTTGGCCAAAGGTGCAGCTGGTTGTGGAGGTGGTGTCGCTTGAACGGAATCTCTGCCTGGAGTTTCTTCAGGAGCACTGACATCGCTTGGGCGCGGCGGATTTGTCGTACCGACAAGATCAGCGACCTGGGAGCGATCCAGACCGTGGGTGGCGTACGGAAGGCGGTCTGAGAGGAGCTCGAAGAGGAGTACCCCCAGAGAATAGACGTCGGAGCGACTGGTTGGCTCGTCTCCTGCGAGCTGCTCCGGGCTGGCATAGCTGAGGGTCATTCCGCGCAAGCCATGTTCTGGGACGTCGACGCGGCGTGCCACACCGAAGTCGAGGAGCTTTGGTACCCCTGCGGGCGTCACGACGACGTTGTTGGGTTTGATGTCGCTGTGCACGATTCCCTTCTCGTGTACAGCGTCGACAGCGGCACAAACGGCCTGGAAGAGACGGAGCCTTGCCTTGAGCGGGGGCCTGGTTCGCTTGACGAAGACATCGAGTGGCTCTCCGTGGACAAACTCCATCACGAGGGCTGGGGCGCCGTCGCTCGCCTTTTCCCACCCGTGGAGCTGCGCAATATTGGGATGGTCGAGCCGGGCCAGGACTCGGGCTTCGTGGTGGAGCTCCTCTTGGCGGTCCTCCCCGAGTTGAGGGACATTGAAGAACTTCAGCGCCACCCTTTGCTCGATGTCGTTTCGGACAGCCGAGTAGACCTCGCCCGTGGCACCGACACCGACCCGTTCCTCGACCACATACGGGCCGACCGTGGTGCCGGTGCGCCACGGGTTCTCAGCCAGTCGCCTAATGCCGCCCGCGACAGCGTCGCGGATGTCATCCGGTGGCTGGTGGTGGTTGACGAGGTTCTCGACCTCGTAGATCAGGCTGGCGTCATCGGGACATGCCTCCTGCAGCTTCTGATGCCGCAGGTCGGCTGGCAACCCGAGAACGTAGGACCACAGGTCTTTGACGCGAGTCCAACGCTCGTCGCTCATTTCGTGCTCCTTGAACTTGCCCGCGCTCTCATCCAGGCGAGGCCAAAGTCGATATCCCTCTTCGCGGTCTTGGTCGAGACTCGGAGTTCTTCGGCGATTTCGACGAGGGACCGACCGTAGAAATAGAACAGGACGATCGCAGTCGCGGCGCGTTCGTCCGGAATCGCCAGCTGATCAAGAAGATCCAGGACGTCGACAAGGTCAACCAGCACTCCCGGCCCCGCAACAGGAATGGTGGGGTCGATGGTGGTCTTCGGTTGGCCTTCGGGGTGGCGGGCACGCACCTTCTCGTAGTCGATGAAAAAGAGCCGTAGCGCGATCTTGGAAAGCTTGAAGAAGTGGCCCCGGGACGGAAAGCGCAGGCTCGCGCGGTGTTCCAGCTTGAGGTAGAGCTCGTTCACCAGTTCGGTGGCCTGCAGCGTGTGGTCGGGACGTTCGAACTTGAGGAGCGACTTCGCGATGACCCAGAGCTCGCCGACGAGATAGGGCCATAGCTCTTCCTCGACGGTTCGATCGCCGCGGAACCAGCGATTCAGGAGCTCGGTCAGCTTCGGGTCATCGTTGCTCATCGACGTTCCTCGGAAGTTCCTTGCAAGAGTAGGTGCTCCACAACGCATGGGGCAAGTCACCCCCCCACGCGTCGAGTGGTCCCCGTGCCACGGATGTCCGCTTTTGCCCTCGGCCGTCGCTGGTCCAGGTGGGAGGGCACGGACATGGCGGGCTCAACGGGGTCAGGTTCGGTCGAGCGGTCCCTGGTGTCGATCTTCAGGCAAAGCGGCGCGGCGTGGGCCGCGATCATCAAGGAAGAGGGCGGCAAGCGGTGGGAGGCTGAGACCCTTGCCGAGCTTGAGCGCCGGCTCACACACGCGGACAGCACGCAGCGAGTGCGGTGCGAAAGCCGTGCCTCGCGAGTCGCCTACATGACCACGGCGTGTCGCAACACCGCCAGGGTGGTGATCGCGCGGGAGACCGGGCTGTTCGCGCGGGCGGTCGGAGGCGACGTCAGGGCCGCCCAGGATCTCCTGATGGTGTTCTGGACGGAGATCGAGCGAGCCGTCCATCGGGCGAGGGCTGAGGAGTACGACTCGATCGTCTTCGCGCGCGTCGTTGAGGGGTTCGCGAGCGCGGTCACGAGCCGGCGGACGCCGTTCCGGGCGAAGAATCCGGATGCGCTCCCGAGGCTGGTCAGGGTGATCTGCGAGCGGGTGATCACGAAGGTGCTGGCAGAGCACGGGCTTCGCGGCAAGGAAGCGGTGCACATCTTTCCGTTTGACGACCGCCGGCTGGAGGATTCCGGGGAGGCGGCAACGGAGGAGGACCGGCGCCTTCTCGAAAGTCTGATCTGCATTGCAGTTGCGGCGCAGCCCACGGAACCCGACGAGGGTGGTTCTGAGTCAGGCTCGGCGATGGCGGCAGCGGGATGCCTCATGGAGTTCTTGGCGAAGGTCACGCCGACCGGAGCGCGAACGCTGCAGGACGCGCTGCTGTCGGCACTGGACGCGATGCCTGAGAACCACCGCCGTGCGGTGCTGGCGCGGGCGTATCACCCGGCCTGGAGCGTCGAGGAGCTGGTGGAAGCTCTTGGCGGAGGGGTCAAACCGACCGTGTTCCGGACGTGGCTGAAACGCGGGCGGGACTACCTCGCAGTGAGGGTGAGGGAGTTCCTGTGCTCGGTGACTGTCGAGGAGATGTCCGACCACGAAGAGGCACGACGGCTGTGCCGGCTCCGGCAGGCTCTGGCGCTCGAAGTCGAGCCTGTCGTGTAGAGGGACCGAGGTCGGGCAGGGGCCACAGGCAGCCATGGGTGCACGAGCTCCTTCGGACAGGAGGATGGATGGCGAGGTTGTGGCACGGCGGCCGCAGCGGGGGGAACGTCTGTCAACTGGGGCGGTTGTGCGGGCTCATTCCGCGTGGCAGGCGGGTGGCGGGGTGGAAACCGCAGCGCGGCCGGCCTCCGGAGAGCAGGGGCGGTGTCAGGAGGTCACGGGAAAGGGAAGCGCTGGGGCGCGACCTGGGCGAGATGATCCGGCTACTCGTCGATGAACGTGGACAGCCCAGGCCGCTCTCGGCACGATCGGTGGAACGGCTGAGAGCCCTGGGCAGAAGGAACCTCGACGAACGGAGGAAGCGCCGGCGGGCCATCCTCCGCGCGGCCCTCGCCGGTCAGCGAAAACCGTAGCGAGCAGCTCGGGTCTGGCGCGGACGGGGCATGGCCCCGGCGTGCAGCCTTGAGGGCTGACACGCGGTGTCACTGTCCCGAATGAGGCCGCAGGGTGGGCCGCGCAACTCGCCCACCGGGTGTGGGAGCGGTCGAGAGGAGCCGGCGGCGTGGCGAGAGTGTTCGATGCCGAGGGGAAGATGAGGTTCGGAGCGTGCGAGTGGTGCGGGCGCGCACTCCCCTCCCGTGACCGGTTCTCCTGCCGGTGCCGCCGGCCACCTGAAACGCACCGGTCGACCCCCCAGGCAGTCTCGGATGGCGGAAGCAGTCCGCGCGAGCGCGCGATGACCAGTTCCGGCTCAGCGGCACGGAGCAGGTCGCGGAGCACGACGACGCAGAGGCCCAGGCCCCGGCCGCCAGTCGCTGGACGTTCAGATGTGGCTGCAGGAGGAGCGACACCCCAGCGAGGCGGCCTGAGCGGTCCCAGTCGTGCAGTGTCCGAGAGTCAGCCATCGAACAACGGGGGCTTGCTGCTACCGCCGGACTGGCAGGAACCCTTCCACATGCCCGAGGCTGAGCCTCAGCCGACGCCGCTGTTCCTGATGCCGACAACAGTCGAGACTGCACCGGTTCGATCACCAGCGGCCTTTCCCACCCCGGCCAGAACCACACCGGCTTGCGAACGAGGAGGCCTGGCGGGGAACCGAGTCTCCACTGGACGGCGCGCGCGCCGGCAGGCCGCCACGGGTCCGGCACGGTCACGGGTGCGAGACGCCTTCGGGAGGTTCGCGCGTACGACTTCAGTCGTCGCCAAAGAGGAAGCCTCGAGCAACGGTCGGATCGCCACAGGAACCCCGGGGGGGCACGTTCCAAGCTCTGCAAGTTTGATTACGGCGCCTGGCGGCGGGAGCATGGTGGTCCCGCCGGCGACGTACCGAGTGGGCTACCAGGGCGCCCCAGGTGACGCGGCCCCGGTCGTCTGGCTGGGCTGCCTGGTCGCCGGGGCGCTTGCCGCCACCGTGGTGATGATGATGGTTGTCAGGTTGATCACGGGGGTTGGCCACATGGTTGGAAACGCGTGGGACACCCTTGTCGGGCCTGGGCGTGCCCCAGCGGTGCAGGCTGCGCCTCAAAGGAAGGAAGCCACTGGTGGGCAGGCCCCGGTTCACGTGTCACAGAGCCACACGAGACCTCGCATGCCGCGGCCTGCAAAGCCAGAGTCAAAAGGTCAGAGCCGCCCGCGAGCGAACGGCGCAACGAGCAACGGGTGGCACGATCTTCGGGAACCGGCGGCTCCCCAGACTCACTCCTCGAGCCCATCTGATGCACCCGTGACGGAAGGGAGCGCTTTTCAGGCTGAAGCGCCGGCTGCACATCTGATCGAACCGAGGGGACCGAAGCCAGTGGGTGGAATCACGTTTCCCCAGGTGGTTCGCGCCTTCCTGGCGCCGTACCGCGGTCGGGCGGTGACTGCGACAGTCGAGGTCGACGCGAGCGGCAAGGCCAGGGTCCGCTCAGTGGATTCGGAAGTGGCCCTCTCGAGATTCTTGATTGCCCGCATCGAGCAGGCCGTCCTCGCGGTCCGCTGGGAGCCGGCACGCGACAGGTTCGACGCGCCTGTGAGTGGCGTGGTGCGGTTGGTGATCAGAGTCGAGTGAGATCGCGGGAGGTGGTCGATGGCGAGGCAGCGGAAGAGCCGGGACGAGTGGTCGGGAGAGGTGGACACGGCGTGCCGCGATCTTGACGATGCAGTTCGCGATCTGGACGGCTGGCTGCGGTGCGCGGTCGGGGCGCGCCGGCGCCGCGACACGGTGCTGGCTGCCCTCGCCCACGTGCCAAACCCGATGCCGGGTCAGGTGGCAGCGGCTAAATCGACTGCTGCCGAGCATGAGCGGTTGAGCGCCGAAGCCGAGAAGCGGATTCCTGCGGCTCGCAGCCGGGTGAAGGCGGGACTCTCTCGGGTCGAACGCCTGGACAGCGCAGCACGGAGCGAAATGGAAAACGCACGTGGCGCGGCGGACGGCGACGGAAGGGGAAGCAGGATCGGGCGCTACGAAGGTGGCGTCAATGGCGTGGGGGAGGTGTGGAGGGGAGAGTTCGCGTTCTTCGACGAGTTGCGCCAGCGCCTGAACCAGGCGTGGCAGTCGGCCCTGGCGAGGGTGCGAGCGTCCGAGGCGAACTACGCGCGAGATATGTCCGTCCCCAACAGCGCGCCCGCGCTCCCCTCGCCGCATGCGAACGCTAGCGCCATGGCCGGTCCCGTGATCACGAAGCCCGGACGATTGCCGGTACCGAAGGGCCCCCTGGGACGGGAACAACGGGGGGATCTCGAAGGAAGCTCGGTCGTTCCGGAGTGGCTCGTGGGCCGCGCTCCCCGCCGCTAGCCAATCGACACGCCTGCAACGCATCCTCCACCTTCGCAAGTGAGAGGAAGGGGGCCCGCATGAGCGCACGACACGCCGAAGTGACGTTCGGACCGAGGGAGCGCCTGCTGGTGTCGCTGGAGCGCGCGATCGCGACCTTCCCGGAGGCCACCTTCAAGCGGCTCCGTGACTCGCTCGTTGACAGGCCGGCGCCTGCCATCCCACCGGATCCTGATCGCCCCCAGCACCAGGGGCGCGAGAGCCGGCTGAACGAGGAGCGAAGAGCGCTCTCGGCGGCGCTCGTCCCTGAGCCCGGCCGAACGCTGATCGGGATCGATCCACAGGGGCGGATGTGCGCCGTTGGGCGGGTGGACATCGGGAACGGCCTCCAGCCGCGTTTGGCGGTGATCTTGCCGAATGACTACCCCGGGAGCGCTCCGCAGGTGTTCGCCTTCAGCGAGGCTGGACCGGTCCAACTTCCCCTCGACTTTGCAGGAGGCTGGAGGGCGGAGGATACGAGTGCGCGTGCGATCCAGGTGGCGACAGACTTCCTGCGGCGCCGACTGGCCGCAAGAGCCACGGTGAGGGAGTGATGGAAATGACGCCGAGTGAACAGGGCAAACCGGGACGTCCGGACGTGGCCGTCATCATCACAAGGCAGGCCCTGGCAGCGATGAGAGCGGAGTCGTTCCTGCGCGCCGAGGAGACGGGTGGACATCTCCACGGCGTGCTGTCGGAGGACGGCTCGACGTTGCTCGTCGTGTTCGCCTGCGGACCTGGCCGGCGGGCACGGCACGCGAGCGCGCGGTTCGAGCCCGATGCACAGTACCAGCAAGAGCTCCTGGATGCGCACCGCGCCCGCTTCGGCGTCTCGTACTGCGGCGAGTGGCACAAGCACCCGGGCAGATACTCGCGGCCCAGCCCTCATGACCTTGCCCAGCTGGCGGAGCTGCTGCGGGAGTATCGACTGCGGCTCCTCCTCGCGGTGATCACGTTGTGCGACCGTGACCGCGGGTTCGAGGCGGTGCCGTACCTGGCGTGGCTTGAAGGTGGCCAGCTCGAGGTGGCTCCGGTCGACTGGCGGATCGTCCCGCTAGCGCTGGGGGAGGCGTCGAGGGGCGATCTGCGATCGGGGCCCATCGGCAGGCAGGTCGCAACCGCCGACCCGAATCGAGCGCCGGCACCCGCCGATGGCGAGGCACCGGCACCGCCGAGTCGGGGTCCGGTTCGCCGGTTGTGGACGTCGTTCCTCGATTCCTGGAAGAGGAGGTCGGCGTTCTGCAGTCTCTCCGGGCTGGTCGAACCGATGTCGGCCGGCGGGGACAACCCGAAGCCAGGTCGCGCACCGAAAGAAGACCGGACCGAGGTGGGTAAGCGCCCGGAGGCGATGCCGGAAGCAGACGTGCGTGGAGACAATGTGGAGCGCTGGTACCTCACGTCTGGAGGGCGCCGCAGGCTGGCGGAGGAGAAACGGCGCCTGGACGCGTTTGGGCTGCGGTACCGCGCCTTCGTGACAAGTTCGGGCGAGATCGGTTTCAGCTTCGAGCAGTGCGGGGGTGAGGAGCTACTGATCGTCTGCCCGGGTGGGTTCCCTGCGGTTCGCCCACAGCTAATTGTGTCCCACCCGGGAGCCGGCGGAGCGGCCGCAATACGCCAGCTCTGCGGAACCTTCGCGTGGTCCCCGTCGATGCACCTGTCGGATCTCGTGGTCCCGCTCCAGGGCGAGCCGTTTCCCCCGTGCGGGCGTGCAACGTCGAATCAACTGTCGGGGTAGCGGAGGTGACCATGAGCAACCTTGGGAACAGCGGTGACGGGGCAGCGAACGTCAGGGGCCTCGAGGACATCGCCGAGGGGCTCCGTGGAAGGCAGGAGCTGGAGATCGACGGTGACGGGTTCATCCATCTTGCGGGCTCGGGGAACGGGGCGACGGGTGACGAGAATCGGGTGGTCAGCCGGGTCCGCCCTTCGTCGTGGGCGGAGGCACCCTGGTACGAGCGCAAGCCAGGCAGACTTGCAACCGAACAGGAGGCGATGACGCGGAGCTTTCCCTCCTTCAGGATCGTGTTGAACGACGACGGCACGCTCTCGTGGGTGGGGGTGCTCAAGCCGGTTCAGGGCCTGCGGTTCGTCGTCGAGCTGCGATACCCGGCCTGTTATCCGGCCTCGGCGCCATCGGCGATCGTTCTCAAGCCAACCCTGGAACCGAGTCCGCACCAGTACGGCGGCGGCGCGCTGTGCCTGATGTACCAGTCGGACGCGCCGCACCGGGACCAGCACGGCCGGCTCGTGCCCACCGACACCTGGCTGCCGACGGCGACGGCCGCCACCCTCGTCCCGGTGATCTCCACGTGGCTGGCAGCCTACGAGCACCACAGGCGCAAGTGCCGGCGGGACCGTGGGACGCCCTGCATCGATAACAAGTGTGAGCACTTCCCAGGACCCAAGCACACGTTCGGTGGGTTCTTCAACTGAACCGGCCACGCAACGGGAACGGAGGGCCACTCATGACGGCAATCACGGATGCCGCGCGGGAGCTGGTGACGCTGGACGAGCTCGAGGAGGCAATCGACGGCTTCCTCCCGGGAGCCGAGCAGAGAAGGGAACCGGCAGGCGCGTGCGATGCGGCCCAGCTCGCGCTCGTGAGATGCCGGGAGCTGCGGGTGGAGCGAACCGTTGCCGGCGCTCGCGAAGCGCTGGTGGCGGGAGAGGGTGGTGCGCGTGAGTGGGTCACCCGTCTCGCGCAACTGGCCCCCGGCCCGTGGAGTCAGCTGCGGGCAGAGTTGCAGGAGGAGTGGTCGCTGGCCTGCCTGGCTGTGGCGGTCCACCGGGAGGACGAGGAGGGCGAAGCGCTTCTCGCTGTGGCAAGCTCGGCGGTGCAAAGCGAGACGCTGAGGACCTCAATCCAGCGCGTGCGGCTGCTCCTGCAGTCACGGCGCTGGCTGCGGGAGGGCTCACCGGGAACCGCGATCGCGGCGAGCCGCGAGGTCGAAGGAGGACCCGTCGAGGTGCGCGCCCTCGCGCTCGAAACGGTGGCCGAGGCCTTCCGGATGCTCGGCGACATCGAGCGCGAACGACAGGCGCTGGAACAGTGGGCGGAGCTGTTCGCGGAGTTTCCGGGTGGGCCGTGCGAACAGGCCGGACGACTCGGGCTAGGCCGTGAGGAGTCAGGCCCCGCCGCGGAACGGCGCAAGCAGGCGGTGCTCGGATGCCAGAGCCGAAGGGCGCGCGTCGCCGAGGCTGCGGACGAACCGGAGGCGGCCAACGTCATCTACAGGCAGTTCATGGACTGCGGCTACCACGACTGGGTGGACCCGAGTGAACCGGGGCTGGGAACGATCCGCCAGCGGGCGAACCGGCTCCGCGATCGGACAGCAGGGAGCGGGCCAGAGGGGAAGCCGCAAGAGTTCAGGCTTCATGAGTTGAAGCGACCGTACCACGACCTCGTCGCCAAGGAGGACGTCGAAGCGCTGATCGCCACGCTGCGGTCGTGCTACGCGGACGAGCCACAGGTCGTCTTGCTCGTACGGGCGGAGACCAAGGAGAACAAGTTCCGCCACGACCGGAGCCTCGGGCCGGCTGGCGAGCAGCTGTGCGGTGTCGTGTCGGAGATCGCGTTGGAATCCTCCTGGGCGGAGCTGAGTTTGCGGGCGCGGTTGGTTTGGACCGTTTCGGAGGCAGGGCGCTCACAGATCATGCTGATCGAGCACGGCGTGACAGAGCCGACGCTGAGCGACCTGGTCTTCGCGGTGCGATTGGCCGTGATCGGCGATTCGCTCGAGGTTTCGATTTTCACAGCCGTGGCCGGGAACTTTGGCGGGCCAGCGAGCGACCTCTCGGGCCTCGCGGCGCTCGTCCGGACGGACCTTGCGGGACTCCCCGGCTTCGAGGTTCTCCGCGACCGGATCGTCGGCATCGTGGTGGAAGCAGGGCGGCGGGTTGCGAACAGGGCTACCGCCCTGGGAATCGGAGGAAACCATGGCGGAGACGCATCGACTGGAGTGCCTTCCCGACCTGTCGCTGCACCACTGCATGGCCCGGTACGGCGCGTCGGCTCCTGAGCGGGCCGGGAACGCCTTCGGCAGGGTCGCCGGTCTGGTCGGTCCGGAACACGGCGGCGTCGTGGGCTTGCGGTTCCTGTTCGATCCGCGTGAGCGGAGCGGGCAAGACCGGCTGCGCATCTACTTCCGGGCTCCGGCCTTCGGTGTCGCTGGCGACTTTGTCGGATCGCATCTCGTCCGGCCCTTCTATCGCTTCGCGCCGGCCTCCTGCGACGAGGTGAAGGCGGCAGTGGACGGGATGGGTGAGCCCATCGTGCGGCTTCTGGGCCAGGGCGAGGAAGAGGTCGCCTCACATGACGGTGTCTACTACTACAGCCCGGTACCGTTCGATGCGAAGCGATCTCGGAGTTCTCGGTCGCTGGATCTCGATGATCTCTTCGATGGGCTCCGGGAGCTGTGTGTCGTCGACCTCCTGGCAGTCCCCACCCGTCTTGATGCCGGGGAAGTCCAGGCGATCGGGGACGAGGTGCAGCTGCAGGCCTGGCGCGAGAGCGGGGGCGAGGTGGAGCGGCGAGAGAAGGGTTCTCTCGACGAGCTGGCGCGGCATCGGGATGCCCTGGCTCGGCGCCACCGCGAGTACCTCGAGGAGTTCACCGATCGACTGCTGGCCCGGGACGTCTTCGAGTTCACCGTGCGGGTCGTCTCACCGAACGACCGGGAAGGAGCGCTCGTCGCTCGGTCGATCGGACAGTCGGTCGCCTCGGGAAGCCCGTTCGAGGTGATGACAGCGAAACCCGGCGATGACGGGTATGGCGAGGCTGTCGCGGCGGCACGTGAGTTTCGCCCGCACCTGCCCGCGTGGGCCGTTGGTGGTCAGCAGTGCTACTCGGCTCGCTTGGCCGAACGTCTTGCGGAGCTTGCCACGCGGGACGCCGCGCGGGCAGTTCGCCTGGCGATGATCTCCCGGTTGTGCTACCTGGCGGACGGCGAGACGATGGCCGTTCTTCTCCGCCTCCCGACGTCCACCGGGGTGCCCTTCCGGACGATCGCGATCGAGAGCGAGCTGAGAGCGGCGAAGGTGGGATCGACGGACCCGAGGGAGCTGATCGTGGGGACCGACCTCGAACGCGGCCGGCCGGCAATCATCACACTCGATCAGCTGCTCCGGCACGGGTTCCTGACGGGGATGACAGGTTCGGGGAAGTCCAACACCGCAGAACTGCTCCTGACGCAGGTATGGGGCGTCCATCGGGTCCCCTTTGCCGTCTTCGAGCCGCCCAAGAGCGAATACAGGCGTCTCCTGCGCGCGGGCGAGAACTGGGAGGGCGAGCTGCGGGTGTTCAGTCCTGGCAACGAACGTGTCGCGCCGTTCCGGTTCAACCCGTTCGTGGTGCCCGACGGCTGCTCGGTCGAGGAACACATCGCACTGGTCGAGGGGTGCTTCGCCGGCGCTCTGCCGCTGGGCGGCCCGCTGCAGAGCCTGGTCGAGAAGGCCATCCGGTTGGCGTACGAGGAAGCCGGGATCGAGGAGAGCGACCTCGGGGAGGAGTGTGCCCGCTTTCCGGTCATGGACGATGTGGTCGAGGCGGCGCGGCGTCTCATGGCCGAGCAGGGCTACGAGGGAGAGGTGAAGTCCAACGTGCAGGCCGCCATGCAGACGAGGCTCGAACGCCTCTGCCGCGGAGGCGTTGGGCGGCTGTTCCGGGCTGGACGTACATCTCCTTCAATCGAGGAGCTGCTGCGCTGGCCTGCGGTTTTCGAGCTGCAGGGGCTGAATCACGAGCAACAGAACCTGTTCACACTGTTCCTGCTTACCTCGCTGCACCACGCTCTGCGGGTGAAGGGGCCGTCGAAGACGCTCCGGTATCTGATCGTGATCGAAGAGGCGCACAACCTGGTTGCCGCTGTGCGAGCCAGCACGAACCCGGAGGTGGCGGACAGTCAGGGACATGCTTCCCAGCTGATCGTGAGGCTTCTTGCTGAGGTCCGCGCCTACGGGGTGGGAGTGCTGATCGTGGATCAGACACCGACGGCAGTGGCCCCGGAAGTGCTCAAGAACACCAACGTGAAGTTCCCCCACAGGACGACCGAAAAGGAGGACCGGGAGCTGATGGCGGGAAGCACACTTCTGGACGAAAACGGAACCGCGGAGCTCGCCCGGCTGCTCCGCGGCGAGGCCTTCCTGTTTCACGACCTCCTGCACCGCCCCGCTCGCGTGGCGGTCGACCTCGCTCCCCTGCGTGGTGAGGCCCCGAGCGATGCTGAGCTTCGAAGCCTCCTCCTGGCTCAGCCCTGGTTCTCGAAGCTGACACTCGCCATGGCAGTCGAGGACATGGACCGTCTCCTGGCCAGTGTGAAGCAGTACCTTGCAACAGCAATTCAACTCTCCAAATCGAGGGCAGGGCGCCAAAACGCGCCATCGGCGAAGGAAGTCGGGCGGATGGTGGAGCGGGCGAGGCGAAAGCTGGAGAGGCGCGCGAGAGGCTTGGAAGGAGTAACGGGAGGGATGGGGGCAAGGGTGCGGGACGCCTACCTGAGGGGTTTCTCAAACCTGGTGAGGGCAGCGGCAAGCGCCTTCGGGCAGTGAAGGGGGCACCATGTCAGAGCTCGGCTCGAAGACAGAGGTCAAGGACAGGGAGAAGGACCTCGAGGACCAGACGCAGGATGAGCTGGACAAGGCCGGCGAGAACGTCGACGAGGCCGAGGCAGCCCGGGCGGCCTTGGAGTCAGGTCCTGATCCCGGACTGACCGACACCGCCGAGGCGCTCAACCGGGTCGCCGACTGCGTCGATGACCAGATCGGTGCGGAGACGGACAAACACCAGGCAGAGACCGGTGACCGTATCGAGACCGAAACGACGGAATTGAGCGAGCCCGTGAGAGAAGCTGAGGAGTCGGAGCGCGCCGCAGCCGATGAGATCGAAAGCAAGGCCGATGGCGCCGGCCGCTACCGCGACGGTGTCCACGAATATGCGGAGGTGCGTGTCGAAGCGGCGGATTTCCTCGGCGAGGTGGGTGATGAGAGTGAGAAACATCAGGAACTCAGCCGCGAGGAGATTGAGCGCCTGAGCGATCAGGCACGGGCAGCGGCCGAGGCGATCAGGAGGTTTTGACCGGGTAGCTGGCAGGAGGGACCCCATGGACGACGAGGACTGTCGCTGTGAGCGCGAGGCGGTGACGCGGGTTGTAATGTCTCGGGATGTGTGGTCGAAGTTCATCTTGGCCAACCAAGAGTTCGCCCGCGAAGGTGCTGCCGTGCACCGTTGGGTGCTCCTTGGCACGCTGGATGGCCACCAGCAGGAGGATGTGTTTCTTGTGACGGGGTTCGGCGGCAGCGGGCCAGGAGGGATCGCCGTCACCTTGCCGAACACCCTGACGGCTGACGAAGTGACCCGCGACCCTTCTTGGTTTCCTCGAGAGCATCAGCGCGAGCCGTTCGTGGAGGCGTTCTGGGATGGTTCAGCCGACAGTCTGCCGAGTCTGCGAGGGTGGTCTCCGGATGGGGAGCAGCTGGATCGAACGGTGGACCTGACGGTGTTCGATCCTCGCTCGGACGTGTACTCACGCGTGGAGGGCATCTTCGAGACGCGGAAGCTCGCGGGCAAGACCGTCACCATCGTCGGTGTGGGGAGCCTGGGCTCCTTCTGCTGCGAGGACCTGGTCCGCTGTGGTGTGGACAGTTTCCGTCTCGTCGATCACGACCGGCTCGAGCCCCACAACGTGGTGCGGCATGCATGCGATCTGCGTGACCTCGGGAGACACAAGACGCGAGCATTGGCGGACCTGATCCAGCGAGTGAATCCGTCAGCAACGGTCGAGTGCTTAGAGGTCGATGTGCTGGCGGAGCCGGAGGCAGCCCGAAAGGTGATAGAGGGCAGCTCCATCGTGTTGGTATGCACCGATGGCAACCCTTCGCGGCTTCTGCTCAATGAGCTGTGCCTGGAGCTTGGCGTGCCAGCGGTCTACGGGGGTGCCTACGAGCGGGCATTCGGTGGTCACGTTTTCCGGGTCATTCCCGGGCAAACTCCCTGTTTCGAGTGTGTGATTGGCGGCGTCCTCGCATCGCTGGGGACGCTGCCAGAACCTCAGAAGGGACGGGTAGCCTACCTGGGGGCTGAGAACCAGAGGGATTTCGTGGCGGAGCCAGGGCTCGGCCTCGATGTCCGGTTTATCGCGCTGATTCAGGCGAAGATGGCCCTGCTGACTCTGCTCCGCGGAGAGGAGACCACGCTGGAAGACTTCCCCTCGGACCTGGTGTTCTGGGGCAACCGCAAGGAATGGATCTTCCCGGGCCCTCTCTACTCGCAGTTCGCCCGGATGAAGTTCCGCGACGGGTGTTCAGCGTGCGCTGGTAGGACGACACAATTCGAGGGTGATGGAGAAGCGGCCCGTGTGGAAGGGCCCCGCAGGTTCGCTGCAAACAAGTCGAGCGAGCGACGAGGCCAAGGCGGTGCCGGGAGCTGACCTTGTCGAAGTCTTCGATGGGGCCGTCCGGTAGAGATGGGTTGCGAGTGCAGGCTGGACACGCGTAGATTCGTAACATGGACGTCCTACCGAGGTTCATAGCGGTTGTCGACGACTTTGGTGGAGCTCTCGATGCGGGCGGTCGTCTTCAACGCGTGGCTGTCGGCGGGTGGTCAGAGGCCAGTGGGATCGTATCATCGTCGAGAACACCGAGCTCCTCGGCTCGGCGCTTGGCGAAGCCCGGATGATCGATCCAGGGTCGGCCCTTAGGTACCTCGGCACACAAGTTGACAGTATCGACGTTGTATTTGCCTCGCCCGGCACCGTTACGCTCCCCGAACAGGTCACTTGATCGACCTCGACTCAGATTTTGAGTCACTCAGTTCAGACATACACTCGGGGTAGGGCGAGGACTTACGTCCGGTGGATGGAACACCAAGCCCAGCTCGATGGCCCGCCTCCACGTCCCTTCCTGCCACTGGCCCCTGCTGGTGTGTGACCGCTACGACGGGGCGACGAAGGTGCGCAACTAAGGTGCCGAAGGGACATCACTGCCTATGTCACCCTGTGAAGATGGCGCCGCACTGCTCGGTGGACCGTAATTGTCGCAATGTCGGAATCCTCGTGGCCGCACGCGTTGAAGACCCGGACCCAGTAGCTCGTCGTGCTCGTCAGCGTCGGTGTGGTGAACGAGCTTAAGTTGGTCCCGACCGGGGTCGAGGTGTCATCAACATCCCCCTGGTACCATTGGTAGGAAAGGGGCGCTGCCCCTGTTGCCGCCACGGAAAGCGTAGCGGTCTGGCCTGAGTTGATGCTCTGGCTCTGAGGCTGGGTTGCGATGGAGGGTGCTGTGCAGACCACGCTGCTTTGATTCACCGTGAAGGTCTGGCCCGCGACTGTGATCGTGCCTGTCCGCGCAGCCCCAGAGTCGACCGAGACCGTGAAGCTCACCGTGCCGTCGCCAGAGCCACTCGCACCGCTCGTGATCGTGACCCAACTGGCAGCGCTCGTCGCAACCCATGGGCACGATGCTACGCTCGGAGTGATCGTGAAGCTCTCGGTGAACATCTGTTGAGTGTTGTAATACACCTTCACGGACCAGGCCCCTGGCTCTGTAGCCGGCTCATGCCCAGCGATGTATATCCCGCCCCAGAAGCACCCATTCCCAGCGTAAATCGAAGTGAAGCTAGAGCTGGTGTAGAGGGAGCCATCAGGTCTGTACCACTCCCAGTGCAGCTGGTCCCCGATCGCGCCCTGCGAGTAGTACGACCAACTATAGGCGGTGGCGTCGCTCGGACTGAACGAAGAGACCGCTAATGGCCTCGTGCAATCGCTCGAGGGGACGGACTTCGCCATCGTGTGGTCAAGCAACACCACATTTGGCACGATCTGGAAAATCTCCGTAACCACGAGTGCACCGTTGTAGTAGACCTTGACCGACCACAACCCCGGGAGTGTGGCTGGCGCATGCCCGGCGATGTAGATCTCATCCCAGAAACAGACCAACCCGGCGCTCGTCGAGGTAAAGCTACTCGTGAGGTAGAGGGAGCCATCAGGTCTGTACCACTCCCAGTGCAGCTGGTCCCCGATCGCGCCCTGCGAGTAGTACGACCAACTATAGACGGCGGTGTCGCTCGTACTGAACGAGGAGACGGCCACCGGCCTCGTACAGTCGGTCGTCGAGACGGTCTTCGCCACCGTGTGGTCAACCAACACCGCATTTGGCGCGATCTGGAAAATCTCCGTAACCACGAGTGCACCGTTGTAGTAGACCTTGACCGACCACAACCCCAGTAGAGTGGCGGGTGGATACCCAGCGATGTAGATGCCACTTTTGAAGCACACATTCCCAGCGTACGTTGAGCTAGTGCTGCTCGTGGTGTAGAGCGAGCCATCGGGCTTGTACCACTCCCAGCGCACCTGATCCCCGACCGTGACCTGCGAGTAGTACGACCAACTATAGGCGGCGGCGTCGGTCACGCTGAAAGAGGAGACAGCTACCGGCCTCGTACAGTCAGTCGTCGAGACGGTTTTCGCCATCGTGTGGTCAACCAGCGTGGCACTTCCTGTGATACTGAATGGTTCGGTAACGACGAGCGTACCGTTGTAGTAGACCTTGACCGACCACGACCCCGGTAGTGTGGCGGGCGTATGCCCAGCGATGTAGATGCCACCCGGGAAGCACACATTCCCAGCGTACGGTGAGCTGCTGCTGCCCGTGGTGTAGAGAGAGCCATCCGGCTTGTACCACTCCCAGCGCACCTGATCCCCAACCGCGACCTGCGAGTAGTACGACCAACTGTAGGCGGCGGTGTCGCTCGTGCTGAACGAGGAAACGGCTACCGGTCTCGTACAGTCAGTCGTCGAGACGGTCTTTGCCATCGTGTGGTCCAAGAGACCGGCAGTCGCAGCAACCACGACCGAGGTTTCGACTGCCTTCGCACATCCTGCGATGGCCTCCTCTGGCTGTGGCACATCTGGAGCGCTCGAGGACGGGGGGCTCTGCCTCGTACCCTCACTTGTCCCGCCATCGCTGCGCGCCGACGACCCACACGCGCCAGCGGCCTCACGTGCAGAGCCAACCGAGCCGGCAGACTGTTCAGCAACGCTACCGACGCCTTGGTGGGCCGAAGCGAGGGTGATCGATTCCGGCGGCATCATCACCGCCGAGCTAGCCAAGCGGGTGACCGTGATCGTTCCGTTGCCACCAGATGCGCTGAAGTCTTGGCTTGACGGCGAAATCGCGTAGGGACATGCAGCCACGGTAAGCGCCTGGCTCACCTGGTTGGAGCCGCTGCTGTTACTGGCGGTAAGTTGAACAGTGTAGGTACCGGGACTCGCGTACACATGAGTAGGGTTCTGTTGCTGGCTGCTTCCACCGTCGCCGAAAGCCCACGCCCAGGTTGTGGGCAAGCCGGTCGAGGTATCCGTGAATTGCACGCTTTGCCCGATCCCCGGATTCGTCGGCGACCACGTGAACTTGGCCGTCGGGCTCACCCCCGGCGGCACAACTGTCACCCTGAAAGAAATTGTGGCACCTGCGGTGCCGACCTCCGAGATGTTGAGCCCGCCAGCGGAGCCGTTGGATAGGAACGAGGACGGGTCCGTCGTGTCGTTGATCGCGGTCCGGCCGGCCTGGCTCGAGTAGGCAGCGAGGTTGATGGCGCCGTTGACGGTGGAAGTCCCGCCCGGCCGATAGATGTACACCTCGTCCGGCGGCCCGCACGCGTTCCCCTGCCCAGCGCTGTCGCCGTCGATACGGTACACGAGCAGACCCGTTCCTGGAACTGACGTGTCGAACGGGTACCCCGGATCTGACGTCGCGGGCCCGCGGCGGTACTCGACCACGAAGTAGTCGCTCGAGGAGTCAGGAGACGGGATCCTATAGCAATTGTTCGTCGACGACGTCAGCGGGTTGAGCTGGTATACCCCGGAGGAGGTAATCGTTGGAATCTGGGGGATGAACCCGAGGTAGTAGTACTTGAGGTACGCGCCCGTGTGCTGCGGCGGGTTGAGGTTCTGGTCCATGAGGTCCCAGCTCCCGACGGGGTCGACCGTGAGGTCCGACGCGCAGGTAGGGTACCGGTACAGGTCCGGGGCGCCGAGGGTGTGAGTCATCTCGTGACAGAAGACGGAGCTACCGCCGAGATTGCCGTCAAGCTCGAGATTATAGTCGCCTACCTGCTTCCCGTTGATGCTGACGACCTCGGGGTAGCCTGCCAGCATGTTCCAGCGGTGCGGCCACAGCAGGTTGGACCAGTCTGCATTGACCGCTTGACCACTGACGACAAAGCAGACGTTGTCGACGAAGCCGTCGTGGTTGTTGTCCAGGTCGAGCCCGGTTGGCACCTGCGAGGCTATGGCGTTGACCGCGGCCGCTAGGAGCACGTGCTCACGCATGGGGCGGTCGGCGGCTTGGTAACCGCCCGGATTGGTGGTCGCGTCGTACGGTTTGTAATAGCTGCGCGGGTGGCTGTCCTGGAACGAGACGATCGAGGCGCCGGACGGCAGGGGGTAGTACGTGCTCTGGATGTCGAGCTGCCCGTACGACACCTGCTGGAAATAGCGCCGCATCGATGGCGCGCCCGTAGCCGTGGTATTCAGCCAGGCGTCGTAGCTCGGCACCGGGGTGGTGAATTCCGACTCGTCCGAGAAGCGGATGAAGACGACGAGGTTCTGGATGTGCGAGTACTCGGGGGCGTTCTGCGCGCCGAGGGTCCGGACCCGCATGCCAGGGGGCGGAGGGTAGGTGGCCTCGGGGCTCGGCAGCGTGGAGGGGTCGGGCAGCAGGTTTGGGACGAGCCCAAGGGATCGCGGATCGTCCTGCCCGACCACGAGTACGGTCGGCGCGAGCCCGCCGTTGGCTTTGGTCGCGTAGACAAGCCAGCCGCTCGCCGGGTCCCGCACCACGGTGAAGCCCTGCTGGTCGTGGAGGCGGTTGTAGTACTCATCGCCGGTGGCAAGAAGGTGCAGCACCGTGCCGTCGGGCTGGACAACGGTCTGCGGAACGTCCCGCAGAAAGGCCGCGCGGAGCGGTACCGCAAGTAGCAGGGCCAGCACGGCGACCCGCATCGCGGCCAGCAGGCTCAACGGCACCGGAGCGCGGCCATCGTTCGCTCTGCTCACAATCCCGACTATGCGCTCCCCCCAATCTGCTTGCAAGCACCGGAGGCGCGAGGGCACCGTGATGCTAGGCTCCCCTCGTGGACGCACCGCCACCGAAAAGCCCCCAGGCGCGCTGCCCCTGGTGCGGTGGCCTGAAGCGGCAGCGGGACTCGACAGCTTGAGAAGGCCTGGGGCTATGGCCTACTGCGGCCTAGGGAAGTGGGCGACAACCTTGTACTTGATGTTGGTATTTGTGGCGTCGACTACCTCGAGCCGCGCCCCTTTGAATCCAATCAGGTGGCTTTCGTTTAGGTCGTACTGCACCTCTTGGTTGAATGCTGGGCGCGCCATTTCGTTAGTGAACTCACGGTAGAGGAACTTCACGTTTTGGCTGCTTTTGCCGTTGTAGATGAGCTCCTGCGAGAAGCCAGGTGCGGACTTGTCAACGTAGGTGGTCTTCTCGACTTCGATCGGGTCAACTGCATTGCAGAAGTCATTTGCTCCGTTCCGCAAGATAACGAGGACCCTGCGCCTATCCGGGTTCTGCCGGTCAACACACACACCGCCCACCATCCCCGGTCCATTGGCACTGAAGAGGCCGGTCACCGGGACCGGCTCGTTGGACATATAGCAGTCACTGGTCGCGTCCGCGTATTTCGCGACCAGAATCCCAGCCTTAAGGGTCACATGCATGCCGGCGTAGTTGCCGGTGGCCTTTGCTTTCACATCGTTCTTGAGGAGGAGGGCGGGGGAGTAGGCCAGGTTGGCATATTTGATCAGCGTATCGCCGACTTCCGCCGCTCGCAGTTCTCCGAGTGGCGGATCGTCAACGACCTCCGTCTTGCTCCTCAGCGGAGTAAGAGTCGTTGAACTACATGAAAACAGACCCAAGAGGAGTACGCCAAGAACGGCACGTGCAAGAAACCGATTCATGATGCCCACCCCCATCCGTTCGAAGTCGTTGAACGCCTTGACCGCGCCTCGTTTCTCCTACTGTTGTTTATATTACTCCTCGAAGGTTGACCCAGAGCCCGAAAGCTACTCCAGACGGAGGTTGAGTCTGGCGCTCAAGACGGGGTTGGTCGAGGACCTACTAGGCAACTGTCACGCGCATGCGAGTGGAGTCGAAAGGAGCGCTCGGATGCCTGCGCCACCGCCAGAGCGGGCTAGTGGCAACAGGAATCGTGGAGTTGTGGTAAGGGTGGTGCCTGGGACATCACGCTTTCCGGCTTCGGGCAGTGCGATCAACCTCAAACACCTTCAGCACCTCGTCGCCGTAGTGGTTGATGACCTTGATGGCGATCTTGCCCGTGGTCGGTGGATCAAACGGCATGCTGCGGGTGGCGTAGAGCGCGGACCAGGCGGCCTCGTCGATCTCGGCGCGCAGCGAGCGCTTGAGCTTGTCGTACGGCTCCTCGGCGCCGGTGAAGTAGGCGTGACGGACGAAGAAGCTCTCGCCGTTGTAGTTGGTGTCGAGAAACCAGCAGGCGATGTCGTCGGTTGAGGAGGAGCGGATCACGCCGGTGGTCGGGTCGTACACGTCCACGCCCTTCAGCTCGACGAGGAGCTTGCCGTTGTTGCGGGTGATTCTCACGTCGGGCTCGCCGAACACCATGAATAGGTTGCCTGCACCGGTCTTCTTGAGCAGCTCATCGCCCATCGCGAGGTCGGGGTTCATGTGGACGAGCAGGATGCGGAGCTTCCCCCACTGTTTGGCCTCGCTCACGACCGGGCCGTCTGAGGGGGCGAACTCCTTCGTGGTCTCGCCAGCGTGGGCGTCGAAGGCGAACCCGCAAACGAGCAGCAGGTCGAAGCCTGGGCCTTTAAGCGCCTCCTTGGCCGCCTCCTTGACCTGTTCGGCGCCGACCGTGCCGTGCTCGGGGCCTATCGAAATCGCCACGCGGCGGGATTCGCCCGCTGCGTCGGTGTACTCGCCGGTGGCGTGCAGCCAGAGGCCGGCGTGGGTGTCGAGTCGGTCGAACTTGAGGCGTTCCTCCCGACGGGTGTTCTGCACGCCGGCTTTCTTGATGTTGTCGAGGATCATCAGCTCGAACTGCCCGGTCGTGGACTCCGCGCGCGCCTCCCGCTCGGAGGTTGGGCGTTCCTCATCGGTCGCGAGCACACGGTGCGGCGACAGGCTCTCGACGGTGAACGGACCGCTCACGCGGATGCGCTTGGCGTCCTCGTACGGCTGATCCACGAGCAGCTCGGTGTCGGCGTGCTTGGCGATCGAGGCGTCGATCTCCGTCTGACGCACCTGGCGCAATCCCCACCAGTCCTGGAGCGACTTCTTGGCGGTCGCCGGCCAACCGTCGAGCGGCTCGCGCGGCACCTCCCACTGGCGCAGCTTCTTCTTGATGGCGGCATTTAGTCGTGCGAGCAGTGCATCGAGCTTGGGCTGCAAGCGCTCGTGGATCGCGTCGATCTCTTCGTTGTTGGCGATGGACTTGAGGGTGACGTGCGACACCCGACGGTAAACGAACCCCTTGCGGATGTCGTTCTCGGTCTTGCCCTCGGGACGCACGTGACCGGCTGCCTCGGCCTCCTTGCGTTGGCCGTCGGGCGAATCGGCGAGTAGGTAGTACGGGAACCGCGCGGCCATCACGCGCGTGCGGGCGAGCGCAAGAGCGACGCGCGACGTGTCGATCGTGATCCAGCGCCGGCCCCACTGCTCCGCGACATAGGCCGTCGTGCCCGAGCCGCAGGTAGGGTCGAGGACGAGGTCGCCGGGGTCGGTGGTCATGAGGATGCAGCGCTCGATGACCTTGGTGCTCGTCTCGACTACGTAGGCCTTCTGAGAGGCAAAACCCGCGATCACTGTGTCGGTCCACTGGTCACCGATCGGCGAGGCAGCGAAATCTCCGATGAAACGCACGTAGTAGAGGCCGCCAGAGGTCGCCTCAAGGCGGTTCGCCGTGCCCAGCGCCTTCATCCCCTCTTCGTTGGTCTTCCAACGGCTCCGGCTATTCGGAAGCCACTCCTTGCCGCCGAGGCTAACGGGGAACCAACAAGACGCCCCTTCCCCCTTCTCCCTCCCGATACTCTGGCTCTGGAGGTTGTCGAGCCGGTACACGCGACAAGGTCGCGGGAGGAGGCTAGGGTTGGTGCGTTCCTCGCTCGTCATCCGGCGGCGCGTCCCGTCTGGCAGCTCGACAAACGCGTAGGGGCCGCCGATCTCTGACTCGACGGTCTTGTCCGCGTAGATCGCGCGGAACTTGAGGCGTTCTCGGCTCTTCGCGTAGAAGAGGAGAAAATCGCATGTCCCAGGAAGGAACTGGCGCGTGGAGCCACCGGTCTTGGCAAACGTCAGCTGTGCCACGAAGTTCTCCGCGCCGAAGACCTCATCCAGGAGCGACCTTACCAAGTGGACATTCTCATCGCCAATCTGAACGAAAATCGAGCCGGAGTCGGTTAGCAGCTCGCGGGCAACGACCATGCGGTCGCGCAAGTAGGTCAGATACGAGTGGATGCCGAGCTGCCAGGTGTCGCGGAAGGCGCGGATCTGCTCTGGCTGCCGCGTGACATCCTCCGCTTTGCCGTCCTTGACGTCGCGCTTACGCGTCGAGACCTGCCAGTTGGAGCCGAACTTGATGCCGTACGGCGGGTCGAGGTAGATCATCTGGACCTTACCCTTGAGGTTCTCCTTCTCGGCGAGCGAGGTCATCACGAGCAGCGAATCGCCGAGGATCAGGCGGTTGGACCAGTTCTGCTCGTGGTGGTAGAAGTCCACGAGATCCGACCATTCGATGCCGTTGAAGTCGGAGAACATCTCGATCTGGCCTGGCGCCTCCTTGCGTTCCTTCCTCGCCTCGGCGCGGAGGTTCTCGATGATCGCCCGTGGCTGGATCTTCTCCTGGATGTAGACCGGCACCGCCGGCACTTCGAGCGGAGAGCGGTCCTGCTCGTCCTTGCCCTTCCACACGAGCTGTGGGTCGAGCGACGGGTCGCGGGCGTACAGCAGCCCCTCGAACGCGACGTTCTTGGGCTTCGCCTCGTCCTCCGCAACGAACTCCCGCAACTCCTGCGTCGGGATATTCGCCCGCTTCACGCGGTGTTTGACGGCCTCAACTCGGATCGGGGGCTTGCTGCCCTTTCCGCGCGCCATTTCAGAGATCCCCTTTCAGCTCTGCAAGGAACTCGTTCGCCGCTCGGGCCAGGCTAGCCGCCCTGCTGTGCAACCAGCCCTCGTAGTTGGTCACTGGGATCGATGTGATGTCGTCGTCGATGAATTGCTGAGTAAGCTTCTCCTGGCTGATCGCGTAGCGGCGGACATAGTCCATCGGCTCGCGCGACGAGATCCGAATGTTGATCGTTGGGCCGATTACGGCAATGTTGGCGAGGGCATCCACGAGCCCGTGGTTCACTTTGCCCTCCAGGAACTTCTTGGGGAACACGTGGTGCCACTGCGGACGAAAGGCCGCGAGCACCTCGAGGCCCTCAAAGCCAAGGCGCGTCGGCTCCTGTGCCCAGTCCATTGCCTTGTTGCGGTATACGAGCAAGTAGAGGAGGAAGCGGCCGAACCGCGCGTCGGCGTAGTCGCGGAGAAATTCCTCAGGCTCGATCGGTTCCGTGTGGTGGAAGCGGCGCAATAGGCCTGCCAGGGCTGTGTCCAGGTCTTTCCCCTCAGAGATTTCTCGAAGATCCTCTTCTAGGGATGTGGTCCCCGAACCGCTGTACCGCCCGAAGCGTGATGCCTGAAGGAACCAATAGAACGCATGGGCGAAGGAGCCGGCAGGGAACTTGTCGAGAAGGGCAACCATCGTCACAAGCGCCGCTTCCGTGGGGAGGGGATCATTGCTGAGCACCCCGTACTCGCGAAAACGACCGATGAGTGCCTCCCACGCCCGCGTCGCCCCATTCCAGGCTGGCTGGACCTTGCCTTCGTTCCAGAAGTCGTCGGGGATCTCTCGGAACCGCACCTTCTTCACACCGACACCGGTAACGGTACGGAAGAGAAGGTTCGGCGTCACGTCGAACCCAGCCTCCCTGAGCAGTTTGAGGCGGGGGAGGAACGTTCCCTTGACCCATCCGGGAGCGCGGCTCGCGACGATCCCGAGGTAGATGTCGGCCTCGGTGACCCGGGTTCCTTTGCTGTTAAGCCGCGAGAAGATCTCGACAACATCCTCAAGCTCGTGATCGACCGAGATCGTCACAATGTCCTTGTCGCGGATCTTCCGCACGCGATCGAGCGTGGTGTAGACCTCCATGGCGTCCATGGCATCGCACCAGCCCTGGACCTTGATCTCCTTAGCGAGGTTCTCAAGCTCCTGCTGGTCGCTCTTCTTGTCGGTATCAAGGACAAGTAGGCGGCACAGCTGCACGTAACGGTCGCCGCGCGCCTTGCGGATGGCTGCGTTCGCCACCAAGAAGAAGGGCGGCTCCTTGGCATGAATGTCGAAGCGAATGTCGTAGCGTTTGCGCGTCCTCTCCCACTCTGTCACGTCTGACCACCAATAAGGCTTCCTCCCGGACAGGATGCAAAGGGCGGTGGCGCGCTGCTGACCATCAACGACCCACAGAGAAGGCCGTTGTGCATCGCTCGCGGTTCGCTCGACCGCGGTTTCTTGGCTGGTCCAGACCAGCAGGCTGCCGATCGGGTAGTCCAGCCAAAGCGATTCGGCGAGGTCCCGCACCTGTGTTGATTTCCAGACAAAACCTCGCTGAAACTCCGGAATGCTCCAAGCATGGTTCACGGCGCGTTCGACGATCTCGCGGATCTTCACTGACTCGTAGGCCATCAGGCGGTCTCCTGTGAACTTCTAGGTCCAGCAATAAGGGCTCGGATCGATTGCTTGACGGTCCATGGATCAGTGATCTCGACGAACGCCCAGCGGCCGTAGCCACCGTGGTTGTTGATGGCGGGCACCCAGAGGTTGCGCGCGGCGGCAACCTTGGCTTCTTTGTCGCCGCGGCGCTGGCCGGTGACCTCCAGCACAAGCTGCAATGGGTCACTCACGCCGTGCCCATCGTCAAGATCGGCGATGAAATCAGGCACGTAGGCGCGCTCCTCGCCGTCGAGGGCGTAGGGGATGGTGAAGCCGAGGCTCTGGTTCTTGACGTAGCGGAGCACTTCCGGCATGTCTTCGAGGGATTGCGCCAGCTTCTGCTCCCACGACCCGGTATCCGCAACGACGTAGTTCACGTGGCATTTCGCCGGCGCTGTCGGCCAGACGGCTCGTGTTGTGTCGAAATCCACGAACCGGGTCGAGCCGGTAGTGTCGTAGGGCTTGAGAATCGGCTTGAGCGTGCGCGCGCCATCGGTTCCCGCCACGATTGCGGAGTAGATCCTCTCGGCCGCTCGATGGGCCAGCTCCACGAGCAGCAGCAGTTGCGGGAACACGTCGTCCTTCAGGCGGAGACAATGCTCGCGCCACTCCCTGGCGATGCGAAGCACCTGCGGGAACAGCCACGCCTTGACCTCGGGGTCGAAGCGATGGGTAGAGGGGTCGCTCGCGGCTTCGCTGTTCGGTTCTTGTCGGAAGTACTTTTCCAGGACGAGCTTGGCGAGCAGGAAGTCGATCTCCTGCTCGCGGTGCTGGCGCAGCTCGTCGAGTGTGTGGATGGTGCGCTCGCCGACGATCGGAGCGTTCTCGGTGCGGGTCGGCACGTCCTGCGTCGAAAGCTACATCGTGGAGTCGTCGGTGAACGTGGCGGAGAGGCGCTCTTCCGGGTGTTCGAAGCGGTAGCCGACGACCCGCGGGAAGGTGATCTCGCAGTCCGCACGTTCCTCCAGCGCACGCACGCGGGTCGGCTGGGGCCCTGGTGTCGGTGTGGCGGACCCCGCGCAGGGGATGAACGAGAACGGCACGCCGTAGACCTCGGCGTACTCGGTTGCGAACGATTCCACCTCGATCACGTCGTCGCCAACCGGCACCTGGTGGTGGGTCAGCGCATAGTTCATGCGCCGGAGGCCGCGGCCGACGACCTGCTCGCAGAGGAGCTGCGTGCCGAAGGCGCGGACGCCGAGGATGTGGGTCACCGTGTTCGCGTCCCAGCCCTCGGTGAGCATCGAGACTGACACGACACACCGGATCTGCTCGCCGAGCTTGCCGATCTTCCCCACAGTGTTGAGCACCTCGCGGAGGAGGTCCTCGTCGGTCAGTTCCTCGGCGCTTCGGCCGGGGAAGCGGCGGAGATACTCGCCCTTGAACTCCTCGATCTCCTGCGCCGCGATCTGCTTGAAGTCACGGCTCATGGCATCGCCGGATTCCAGCTGCTCACTGTCAATGAGGATCGTCGTGGGTCGCGGCAGCCAGCGGCCGTCCGCGCCCACGTTCGAGAAGAGGCTCAGCTTGCCTGGGACGTTGACTGCCGAGCCGTCGGGCAACGTCTTCTCCCAGCCCGCGATGTAGTCAAAGACGAGCTTGGAGACGTTGGTGTTGTTGCACACGACGATGAAGACGGGCGGGGTGTGGCCTCGCTCGCGCGCCTCAGCGTTTGCGCCCCAGAGTGCGAACGCCTTCTCGTAGTTGCCGTAGAGGCTCTGGAGGGCGCCTTCCAGTTCGGTAGGGAGCTTGGGCTCACCCTTGACCGCCTCCGTCCCTCGGCCTTTCTTCGGCAGGCCTTCGCGAATGCGTGTCCAGAGCTCCCGGTACATCGGCTGCTCACCGGTCATGGCATCGTCCGCAACCGGGACGCGAGGCACCTTGACGATTCCTGACTCGATCGCATCGATGAGCGAGAAGTCCGAGACGACCCATGGAAAGAGCGTGCCCTCGCGGTAGCCAGAGCCGCGGAGGTAGAAGGGGGTCGCGGACAGGTCGAAAACGGTTTTCACACCGACCTTGGCGTTCACTGCCTCCAGGCCGGTGATCCAGACGCGCGCCTCTTCACGGCGCTTTTCGGCTTCTCGTCGGTCCTCCCCTTTGAGCTTTTCGGCGTCTTCGTCCTCGTCAGCGGCCCTTGGCCTGTAGCAGTGGTGCGCCTCGTCGTTGATGACGACGATGCCGCGCTTTGTGCCGAGGTCACGGCAGACGCGGCGAACCATCTGCTCTGGGGTTTCCGTGAACGCGCCGTCGTTGCCGCCCTGTCGAAGCAGAGCCTTGGTCAGTTTGCCGGCAGGTGTCGTTTCCTGCTGGCGGAGGGCGTGGAAGTTGGTGATCGTGATCTTGGCCTTGCCCAACTCAGGCATGAGATCGGCCGCGACCACGTCGAGCTGCCGGTAGTAGTTGTCCGGGTCGCTCGGCAAGAGCACGCGCAGCCGATCGCGGATCGTGATGCCGGGAGTGACGATCAGGAAGGCATCCGCAAACCGTGCATCCTGCGCGTTGGCGAGCTTGTTGAGCGTTTGCCAGGCGATGAGCATCGCCATGACCACGGTCTTGCCTGAGCCCGTCGCCATCTTGAAGGCAACGCGGTAGAGGGTCGAGCCGCCGTCCTCGGCTGCCCTCCGGAGGTCGTTTTCGATCCAGGCGTCGCCGTACTTGTGGGCTATTTCGCCAAGGTAGATCGCGGTCTCCAGCGCCTCAATCTGGCAGAAGAAGAGCCGGCGGTCACGGCCATCGCGGGTCCAGTAGTCGAGGAGCGCACGCGTGGTCTTGGTCATGCCGACGTGGTTGCCCTGGCGCCACCGTGTGACCCGTTCCCTGACCTTGTTAATGAACTCGTTTTCTTTGCGGCGTTCCTCGAGCCACTCGGTCTCGAAGAGCACGCGCTGGCCTCTCTTCTTCGGGCTCGCGATGGGGACGAAGTACTCGCTTTGGCGCCGGCCAAGGATGATCTCGTCGGTGATGCCATCCTCGCCAAACCGAAAATGCCGCTGCGGTTCGTCGAACGGCGAGTTGATGACCGGGTTCTCGATGACGACACTTTTCGCTGGCATCCTTCAGACCTCTCGCTCGTCCATCGACTTTGCCAGATCCGGCAGACCGCACCGCACACGGTCTAGCAGGTGACAATTCACGATTCGCAAGTCTAGACCAGTCGCCCGCCGTTGGCGCCGACCCAGTGGGCGACGCGATTGGGCGGCGGCGCCTCACTCCAGGTGTTCAGCAGAGCTAGGCCAGGTGTGCGAGCTTGGCTGCGAGGTGGTACACCGACCACCCGTCGCCCGTGACGAACACCTTCGGCTTTGCCGACGCGGCGTCCTGGTGGATCTCGATGCCGTCCGTGTACGGGTCGAAGGCCACGATCTTCGCGTACGCGATGCGGAAAGCGCTCTGTGGGCAATGAAAATAGATGTGCTTGTCAGTCAGGCCGAGCGCTCCCGAGCCGACCTGCGACATGAAGGACGTCACGACCGGCCGACCCTTAAAGGCCGAGGTTCGGTAGTAAAGCCCCTTCGCCAGCCTGACACTGAACCCTTGGCTGCCGCCAACGTACTCCGTTCGGGTTCGCTTTTCGTAGCACACTGCATGAAACAGCCACGCCAGCCGTTCCTTGGGCTGGAGATTGAACGGGACATCTCCGGTGAGGTGGATCCGGTCGGGGAACTTGCCCTCGTCCAGGTCTCGAAGTGCGGCAGCGACGGCGACCCTCTGCTGCCATGAATGTGCATTCAGGTCTTCCTGGGTCAGGTGAAAGTCATGGGCGTACTTCCCGAGGAGGTTTTCCTCTTCCCTGGTGAGCACACCGCGGTCGACGGCCGCCTCGGCTCCCTTCTCCCAAGCCGCCACAAGGAGCTGCTTGAGACGGTCTTTGGGCAGCCACGCGGAGGCTGAGATCTTCTCGACTTCCTGGACCGCGCTCGTGAGGCTTTCGGGCTCCTCAGTGCCCTTGAGGGCAAGCGCCCAGACTGCCTTCTCCCCGTCCACATGCTTCTGCCTGCATTCGGCGTGCTCCTTCTTGAACAACCCGGCTTTCTCCCCACAGAAGATGCACTGGCCCATAGGCAGTCGCTCCAGCTCTTCCTTGGCATTGTAGTGCGGGGTGACCTGAGCCTCGAAAAGCGGGCGAGGCCAGAACGTAGGATGAGGTACAGGGGGTGCCAGAGTGCAGCGCACTGAGCCGGCCATGTTGATGCCGTAAGATCAGCCCACTCTCGGAACCCGGCCTTGTACTGTGTTGACCGTCGTACTTGCCCAGCGTCGGGTCGTGCGGCTCCCATCCAATACTGGGCCAGCAAGTGTGGGCATGACGTAGTAGCGGTTGAGGTTCACCATCGCGACGGTGGGGGTCATCATCAGCGCCGCACAGCCACAAGGTCGGGTTGTTGGGCGAAGATGTTGAGAGTGGTTGACCTAGGGGGACCTCCTCGAGCGGTAGGTGGAGAATTCGCGCCAGGCGGCTGCGTCGCCTTGCGCCGCATCGAACGCTCTAGGTGCCCAATCCTCCCAGTTAGGTGGGACTCGCCCAAATCCAGATAGAGCCCATTTCACCCGCTCCGAAGCCACCCGGAGGCACTCCGCGGCCTTTGCCGGATCGCGGAGCGCCGCCGCACGCGCTCTGAATTCCCGCGACGATCGCCATTCCTCGAGAACGGCCCGGTCACTGAAGAGGATCTCCTTGAAGGTGTTGCCGATTGCCCGGTGACGGAACTCACGGAATTTGCTGGCGCTGATGCCGTCCCGAACGAGTGGGAGATCCTCATATCTCGGCACCTTCAAATTGACTTCAAGCAGAAGGCGCGGTGAGAGAACGGCCATCACGCTGTCTCGGTTAACCATGACGGGGGAGTCGCATAGGGGAAACCGATGATCATCCGTTCGGTACAGAATCCACTGACCGCTGGCAAGTGGGACCGCGGCGCGGCCGAGGATGAGCGGGTTGCCAAACGCGTTCCTCAATAGCCAGAAATACTCGAACTTCTCGAGCCCAATCGCCCCACCCTTTGTCATACTTGCCATGAGCTCATGGCTGCGCATCGCGTGCAACACGAGGTTGCCGACGAGGAAGCCCTTGTGTTCGAGCGAATCTACGGCACCGAGCTTCGCGGCCTTCATCAAAGCTCCGTACACCCCAAGCCCTTCCATCCCAGCCAGAACATCCTCAAAGTCGATGAAATACTGGCCGCCGGGATGTTCCCTGTTCCAGGCCATCAAGCCAGGCAGCTCCTCCGGGAACCATCGGTGACAGAACCGCTCGGCCGACTCGTTTGTGATCTCAGCTACGCCGAGCCCCTTGTCAAAATGGAGGTTGGCCACCTTGTCTTCTAGGATCTTGCAGCTCCGGAGATTCAGTACCCAGACGACCTGCTCGCGTGGTTTCCCCCTCCGTGCCGCGTTGCAAAGCCAGCTCGCAAAGAACCGCTTGTTCCACAATGCCGTCCAGAAGCAGGGGTTGTAGTGGTTCCGTTTGGTTGGGCCATCACTCATCGATGTGACCCCCGCGTCCTGAGCGTGAACACCGGGACCGCGAAGGCGGGACCGCACCCCCGCAGGGTTGGGCAAGGCTCGCGGTCGCCGGCTGCTGGTTCGAGCGCCAGGTAGTGCGGGGCTCGTGGCGTGGAGGTGTGTCGTAGGCAATGCCCACCGATTGCATTTCTGCTCCGGAGGGTGTGCACTACCGATAACCCCAGGCGGCGAAACACGGGTCGCAGGCCCTACGGCTGGCGTGGGAACAGGTTGATCACCTCGGCAACAGCCGCGCCAAACGGAAGTTGCCTGTACCGAAACCGTTCTCGCGCCCCGGGGCCGAGAAGGCGCCGGAACCTCTTTTCCACCTCCCCAGTGGCGTCCGGATTGCAGACCCAAAACTCCCGTAAAGGCGGTCCACCCACGCTGCCGACTCCAAAGAACTGCCGGAAGAACGAATCTGTCTCGGGCAGCGAGTAGCCCATCACGAAGATATACTCCGCCTGCCTCAGTTCCGCTGCTGCATTGCGCCACACGTCGCTGAGTGCCTGATGGTGCTGCCCTTTGCTGGCGGTGGGCGGAACAATCGCTGGCCTGCCAACTATGCGCTGACCACAACAGCTCATGCCAGGGTCATCTGACCCGATGTGGATCCTAATGTCTGGCATCCCTAGCGGCCAAGGGTGGGTGTTGAGGTAGCCTCCAATCGGTGAAGTGAAGAGCTTCCGGCACTTCTCACATTGGCGCCAATTGAGCGACCCATGTAGTTTGAAGAGTCCAACCCGTGACGTGGCCGGAGGCACGAGGCCGTAGTGGAATTCGATGTGGGCATACTCCAATGCCCAGTCAACGGCTACATCGTAATTGAATGTCAGGATCGAGACTGAACGAGGTGGGCGGGCGCCTTGGCGCAGCTGCTTGATCGCATCGGTGAAGGCCGAGTATTCGCCCGGTGGGAAGACGCCTGCGGCCTCTGGGTTGCGAGGCAGGGTGAATTTGATGGTCTCTTCAAGTGTGCAGACTATTACGTCGATGAGCGCATTGCTCAAGCCACCGACGTCCCCTTCGGCGAGGGTCCCCAGTTTCCCGAGAAGCTGCGCCATCTCGAAGGCACCAAAAACGGCCTCAAGGTTGTGGATATCGAGCTCCGCCTTTGAGTGCACCGGCTGCAGAGCGGCCCGAGCCCTGCGGACGAGGTCGAAGGACGGCCGGCGGCGCTCTACCAAGCCCAGCTGAACGAGATCGTCAGCAACATCCAGGAACTCCGCCATCAGCGGCGCGCCCGTAGCCTTGGATGCCCCCGCGCCGAGGATGAAGACCACGTCACTCATAGGCCACACCTCCGTTGCCGATCGAAAACCCACCTAGAGCATAACGCCCCATCAACAACCGTGGAATGACGGGCGCCAACCGGGGTCGGCGGGGCTGGGCTGCATCGCACGGCCAACCAAAGGGGGAAAGGTGCCACCACGAGTCGCACGCCCCTGTTCAGCGGCGTATCGTGCCAAACGGGGCGGCGCACTCACTGACTTATGGCAGAAGGGCTTGCAGTTCTGTCAGGTCTTGGTTCGTCTGTTGGAGGACAAGCCGAAAGCAGGCGACGCAGAACCGGCGTGGAGCCGGAAAGGGCTTTGAAGGCTGGGGGATGTCATAACACGTGTCGCCCATGCGGATGGCGGCTTTGCACCGGCTGCAGGAACACTGTCTCCCGGCGGTCTTAGCCTTGGGACGGCCAAGAGAAGAGCCGATAAGGGATGGGGTCTTACCCTTTGGCATCTTGGAGCTTCTTTACCTCGCGAACGAGGCTGTCGAGGATCTCCGGCAGGAGCGATATGGCAGTGGTGAACTCTTCGGTCGTCCAACCCTGCCGTTTCCTGCCCTGTGCCACGCGCTTTGCGATGCTCTCGTTGACCATCTGGAATGCCGCGATGAAGTTGTTCTTCCCACCGATGCTTGGCTTCAGCCTAAACGGAAGCTCTAGGTCCTGAGGCACAAGACCAGTACGGTTTAGGAGGAGTTTCGCGGTCCGCTTTGCTTCCTCGTCAAGTCGGCGCCGCGATTCCTGCCACTGTCTGGCCGGGATGACGCTGAACGGCTGAGCTGGCGCCGCAACGTGGGGGCCGGGCGGTTCCTTCCGACTGCGCTCGAGGACTTGCCGGGCGAGGGCGGGGTCCAGACCCAGGCTTTCTAGCTTCTTCTCGAGATCCTGAAGGATGTCAACGTCCTCGGCTGTGGAGAAGTCCTCCTCAAATAGGCGATCGACGATTTCGCTGTCCACAACCATGTCCTCGTGAAGCTTCATGCGAGCATCGCCCGCGAGGACCTCATGCGGGGGTTCGGGCTCGTTGCCGCCGGTGACCTCTTCCCAGAACTTCTGGTCGTCGTTCTCGAACTGCTTGAACTTCTTGAGCTGTTCGTCGAGGTTTAGCCCGATATGCGTCACGATGTAGCCGTAGTTGTCGGGGTGCGTGGGGTCGTTCTGGACGACGACGCGGAGGATGCGGCCAACGAACTGGATGTAGGGTGCGAGAGTGCGAAACGGCCGGAAGATCGCCGCGACGCTCAGCTTGGGATGGTCGAACCCCTCACCGAGCATCTGGACCTGAATGATGCAGTCGAGGACGCCGTTGCGGAGATCCCGCATCACGGATTCCTGCTCCTCGGACCCCTGGTTGCTATGGATAATCGCCGCGTCGAAGCCCCGTTCCTTGTAAAGCGATCGGATTCTCTGGGCATGGTTGATCGAGCAGGCTACACCGATGAGCTGATGTTTTGTCCCCGTTTGCCGAAGTTGTTCGAGCTTCTCCAAGCTGTTGTCGACGATGCTCGCGTTGCAGGGGTCGGAGAGCGCCACGCCGCGGCTGAACCACTCTTCATCCTTCATCGCGAGAACCTCGTCGAGGGTGAAGGTGCGTTGTTCGCCCTCCAAGGTAAAGCTGAGCTCGGTTGGTGCGACGTAGATTGCCTTGAGTTTCTTGATGTACCCCTTAATGCTCGCGCTCTTGAACGGGTACCGGAAGATGAGCTCCCCATCAAGCTCCTGGCGGTCGCTTCGGAATGGCGTCGCGGTCAGGTTCACGACCTTGGCCCTGGGGAACTTCTCGAAGACGCGCTTCCAGCTGGCCGCCGCCCCGTGATGCGCCTCGTCGACGAGGATCATGTCGAAGAAATCCTCCGGGAAACGGGTGAGCCACTTGTCGACATTCGTCGCTAACTGCTGGATGTTTGTGAGGACAATGTGAGATTTCTCGCAGACGGAGATGTTCCCCATGTCCAGAGTGCAGACGTACGGACCGCTGACCATGTCCCTGTCCTCAAGGACGCGCATTCGGCGCCAGAAGCACTTCTGTCTGTTGGTGATGTCGAAGGATTTGAGGAGCTCGTCCTTAATGGTGAGGTTCGGGGCAATGATGAGGACTCGACCCTTGGCGATCCCGAAGGGAAGAATAGCCGCAAGCCCTGACTTTCCGCAGCCGACGGGAAGTTGAATGATCGCTTTTGTCCCCCCGTTCTGGAAGAAATCGAGGGCGCGGGCGTAGGCGTCCCGCTGGGGGTCCCGAAGGTTGGTGTTCTGCTCGATGTCAGCGGTGGTGTCCACGAAGTAGGTCTCAAGCCCGCGACTACTACGTACCCACGCAGCCAGTGCCTGACGCTCGTAGACCCACTTCTTTCCGACCCGCTTGGCCGGGATCTTCCCCTCTCGCGTAAGGGCATACAGCTTCGTCTTCCCCATTCCCAGGTACTCGGCGGCCTGATCTGTGCTGATCCATTCGTCCATGGAGAAACGATAGCAGACGACAGCAAATGATGTCAAATGCCTACTCATCCACGTTTGTTGATCCGATGATGGCATCATGAGCCTCGGCGTCTCCAACCGGTGTGACTCGGCCGGTGACCTTCCGGTTTGCGCGCTTCGAGACAGCCGAGACAGACGAAAGGGTGGCCGATCAGCGCCGGTGGTCATCTGACGACTCGCCTATTGGGAGCGGCGAGAAGCGGTGCAGCTTTGACTGGCGACCACAGGATGGCAGATGCGACACGGTCGCTGTCGCGCTCCAAGGACACAGTCAGGACACCAACACAGCCAAACTGCCGGTACGCCAAGGGAACTCGCCAGCACAAGGTCGTTTCATAACGTCAATCTCTGCCGTATGTTGGACACCTCATTCGGTCTGGGCAGAACTCAGCAGAAAAGGCCTGAAAGAGCCTCCGGATCTGAAGGTCGCGCGTTCGAATCGCGCCGGGCGCACCAGTCAAGAAAGCCATCTTCAGGCCGCTCGTGGGTGGCTACACTTGTCCCAGAACCGGGTTTGCG
>Ga0182021_10000366_pt1 | contig 47362 bp, 36 predicted proteins | sample 612E3MmetaG_FD_120493 | JGI IMG/M metagenome (GOLD analysis project Ga0182021, IMG submission 120493) | Permafrost microbial communities from Stordalen Mire, Sweden - 612E3M metaG (Illumina Assembly) | ecosystem: Environmental > Terrestrial > Soil > Wetlands > Permafrost | place: Sweden... | reverse complement strand
GTATTAGATCAGCGCCGAAATCATCGGCGGCTTTGATCACGCGCCTGGCGGCCTCGAAGCGCTCGTCTCTCAAGGCGGATCCCATCTCACCGACGTGGGCGGCCTTCATGCCGATCTGCCAGTCCGCTGAATGCACGAATCTCATCCGGCCCCCTTGAGAACTTTCCCGCTAACTGCTCGACGATGATAACACGAGGTTGTGACATGGAATTCTGGCGCTTAACGGCAGGCGTCTTCGGGGAGTTGCCCCCATGAGGGCTACAGGCTCGAGCTGTCTCGAACGACAGGAGTTGGCGCCACTCGCCCTAGCGCCGTTCTTTGGAAGCGGGACGTTCCCCGCCCCAGTCGGGCTCGTCGACTTTCTTCCAGCCCTCGGGCAGGAGCTCGAGCACCTTGTCGCGGAGGTACTCATTGTCGTCGGGGTCGGCCACCCTGAACAGTTTCTCGTGCGTTATCTTCTGCTCCATCCTGGTCACCGCGTCAAGCACCAGGTCTATCATGCCAGCCATCAGCTTCATGCCGTTCTTGTCGCGGACGATCTGCTCGCTCCATTTCTTGAGACCCTCGACCCGCTGGCGAAAGAGGCTAGCCGGGTGTACCTCCTGCCCCTCGGGCAAGGCCTCAAAGTCAGGCATGAAGAAAGGCATGCCGACGTTGACCTGGATGCCGCCGTCTCCGTCCAGGCGCCGCCAGATGCCAATCGGGAGGACGGGCACAGGCACGGCTCGGGCGAGGTTTGCGAGCCCGTAAGTGAACGGGCCGAGCTGCCCGTTCGGGAACCTCGTGCCCTCGGGATGTACGAAGATTATCTTTCCCTTGCGCAGGTAATCCATGCTCATGCGTATTGCCTTGGGCGCCTCGTTAATGGCCCCGCGGTCTATGGGGATGGTCCCGAGCCAGTGCCAGAGGAACCAGCCGAGCAGCCCTTCCTTCCCTTGGTTGATCTCGGTCTTTGCCCAGGGGAGCATCCTGCTTCGGTTAAGCACCTTGCGAAAGGCGAGGCCCTCGGCGAAGACATCGACGCCGGTCTGGTGGTTTGACACCACGATGAACGGACCCCGGTACGGAGCGTGCTCCTCGCCGGTGTACTTGAGGTTATATTTCTTGCCCCTGGCCATAACCAGGCCTATGGGTTTGACGATAATAAACCGAAGCCACATGTCTGTGCCACGCTTTCCGATTCGTCCATTTCTACCACGAACCTTGTATTGCCGGTGAGAGACTCGCAGGTGACAGCTACATCCACCGGAGATCGCTCCTGTATCGGTGGAAATGCCATGATACTAAAATTACGCCGGAAAGCACAATCTCAGCCGTTCTCGCGGATATTGTGATAGTCGAACATGGTGCGCATTGCACGGGTTGCGCGGCTTGCCGAGGCGTAGATCGGCACTCCTTCGTCGATGATATGAGCGATGGACGGGCTGCTTGGCGAGATGAAAGACATAACTAAAAGAGGCTTGCCGTACGAACGTGGCACGGCGGCGAACTGCTCCAGAAACGAGTCGTAGTTTGCCAGCCAGTCGGCCTGTATCTGATCGAGCGCCGGGAAGCGCTTCTTGAGGTTGACCATGAAATCCGGCCCGCCCATGAGTCCGTACAGGAACACTCCGTCCACTTCCCCGGAATCGAAGACGATCTCCACGAGCTGTTTGAAGAGCCCCATGTTGGTATCGAAAGTGAGGTCGATTGGGTTACCTACGAATGCGAGTTTCCCGGTCACGGCGTCCAGCCGCGCGACGAGCTCGGGGCTGAATGCCGGAACACGCAGCCCGACCTTCTCAGTGTGGTACGCGAGCGACGTTCCAGGGCCGCCCGAGTTTGTAATGACCGCCATGCGGGGGCCGACCGGAGCCGGCTGGCATGAGAGAGCCCACAGCATATCGAGCATCTCGTCCATGTCGTTCGCCCTGATGATTCCCGCCTGGCGGAAAAGCCCGTCGTAGACCTCGTCCGGACCGGAGAGGGCGCCGGTATGGGATAGCGAAGACCTCGAGCCAGCCTCCGTTCCCCCGACGTACATCGCCAGGACCGGCTTGTTCTTAACCGCCTCGCGTGCGGCGCGGATGAACTCGCGCGGGCGCCTGACCGTCTCGACATAGAGGCCTATGGCCTTTACCTCGGGCACTTCAGCGTAGTAGTCGATGCAATCGGCGAGGTCGATATCCGCTTCGTTTCCCACGCTTATCGTCTGGCAGATCTTAATGCCCACCTGGCGCAGGTAGGGGTTTATCATCGCGGTGTACGCGCCCGACTGGGACGCGAGGCCGATGCTCCCGTCGAAAGGTGGCATCGGAATGGTGGTGGAGTTGAGCGAGACGAGCGAGTTGACGATGCCGACGCAGTTGGGGCCGAGGAACCGGATGCCGTATCTGCCGGCTATCTCTTTTATCTCCCGCTCGAGCTCCTTGCCCCTGTCGCCCTTGGCCTCCTTGAAGCCACCCGATATGACGATGGCTCTTTTGATGCCGGCGCGGCCGCACTCGTCGAGCACCTGCGGCACTACCTCCGTCGGAAGAGTCATGAAGGCGAGGTCGATAGGCTTGCCTACGTCGAGCACGTTCTTGAAGGCCGGCACGCCCATGACCTCGGACTCGGTCGGGTGGATGGGGTAAACGTCTCCTCTGAAACCTGTCTCGAGGATGTTCGCGAGCTGGATGGTGCCCATCTTCATCGGGTTGTTCGAGGCGCCCCACATTGCGATCGATGTCGGGTTCATCAACTGGTTGAGCGGATGCATATCGTAATCAACGCCCCTCTCTATCATCTACGCATGGTCTGAGAGACCAAACACTTGAGGCCGGCCTCTCAGGCCGCCCGGATCCGGGCCTGGGAGACCCGGCTCAAGAAGGTCGAGACCCGGCTCGAGCCTGGTTGCCCTTCCGAGCAGGCTCTGGAATTTCCTTGGATATCTTCGCAGAGGGAAGAGAGAAATGGAACATTTTGCGTGGAGCCGAGGGAAAGCAGGTCAGTTGGTCCTTGCCAACCTCAAGAACTCGCCGCACTTCCAGCAGAACTCGTTGTTGCGGGGATTGTCTGCGTCACACGACGGGCACTTGGGCATGCCGACCGTGTCGTCGAACTCCCTGATGCTCGCACGCAGATGGTGCACCGGAGAAGGTGAAAGCGCCGCCTCGGGGAGCACATAACTTTCGAGGTATACGGGCTGGTAATAGCTCGGTGCCTCTGGGCTGTATGGGACTTCTGGCGGGGCTTTGGCACGTTTTCTCGCATTTCTTCTCACGATCGCGCGCGCAAAGACCGCGGCCGCCACTCCGATTACGTTCAATAACAGGCCAAGCATGAAGAAGATGGTGAAACTGAGTGAAGCACTCTCGGCGATCTTAGCCGCGAAATAGCCGCAACACATCCCGATAGCGATTACAAGAAAGGCGTAGACGACGACTATTCCCCAGTTGATATTCGCCAGGACCAAGGCATTCATCTTCCAACCCCCCAGCCAGAAAATAAACCAGCCACTAGCTTTGGCTCGAGCTGATCCCGTGTCGCGGCGAGCATCAAATGCCGCCCGGCGCATGGGCCTCTTCCCAAGTCGAACCCAGAGTCGTCAATTCGCTGGCGGTCAGGCCACCTGCACCTCAAGCTAAATAGCCTTCTATCATACAAGTATTCTTATTCGAAGAGAAAAAGCCTCTAATGATCAAAAATCTTAAGGTTGCAACGGAGATGTAATTATTTCGCGCCGGGCCGAGACCAAACACTTGAAGGCGGTCTCCCAGGCCGCCCGGATCCGGGCCTGAAAGACCCGGCTCAAGAAGTAAGATGGGTGGCTCATTCGCCCTGGGCCATCGAGTGGGCCATCGAGACGATCTCGCCGCATTTCCAGCAGGATTCCATGGTTTTCGAAACGTCGGCTTCACAGTACGGGCACGTTCCCATTCCCACCAGCATCTCGTGACGCCTGTCGCTGGCCGCTGTCGGAAACTGGCTGACCGGCTCCATCAACTGATGTGTCTCGTGGAGATAGACCGGCTGATAGTAGCTTGGAGCCTCGACGCCGTAAGTGAGTATCTTGCTGCGCTCCCTGATGTTCCTGATCTCGAAGAAGCGAGCAACCAGCGCGATCAGCAGGCCGACCGGCTCCAGGAAGAACCCGAACAGGAAGAACAAAGTGAAGTCGAGCGTTGCGCTCTCCGCGATCTTGCCGGATACGTACCCGAATGCTATCCCGAACATTACCGCGCAGAAGGTGACGACCAGCACCACCACCCAGTTGACGCCCCATGCCACAAATTGATCCATGTGCGCACTCTCCCAACCCCGGCGATCGGGCTTTTCTTGAGCAGGGGCCCGGTTTGCCGCGAACAGGCGTGCGAGCGCACCCGAGCATCAAGGGAACGGCTACGAGAGATACTCGGACAGCCGCAAACCGTGCACCCTTGTCAGACCAAGCATTCCATCTCAGATTTCAACGCTGGAGAGAATATTTCCTTCGAGGGCGCGAGGGTGGTTGCGAGAGCAACGGTCTATGATTCTTTACTGGTGACCTTATCGGCGGGGTACGTGACGAAGTCGAACGCCTGCTGGAGGAGCTCCGGCATCGACGTCTTGCAATCGCTCGCGAGCCATATCCGGCGGGCGGCAGTGAGCGCGCCGACCGCGACGGCGGCGTACAGATCAGGCCGCAGATCGGACTCCATGTCGGTGCCGAGCCTCTGCGCGAGAGCATCTGCTACGGACCGCTCGAGCTCGGGCATCATGACGTTGCGCTCGTACTCGCCCACCTTCTTGGACTTTCGGGCGAGGTCCCTGCGCAGCAGCATCTGTGACTGGTTCGCGGCGTTGACGTCGTTGAGCTCCTGCGCGGCGTTGAAGAGCACTACGAGAGGCGGCTCGTCGGCTGGCCTCGCCAATATCACCTCGGAGACCCTGTCGAGGTTTGCGCGCCAGTCCCCGAACAGCACGGCCTCCTTGGAGTCAAAATAGCGGAAGAAAGTGCGCGGTGAGATGTCAACGGCGTCCGTGATGTCCTCGATCGTGGTCTGGTCGAACCCTTTTCGCTGGAAGAGCCTCCATGCCGTCGCTTCGAGTGCGTCACGGGTCTGCTGTTTTTTTCGTTCGCGCCTGCCGAGTATCTTCTCCAGTGCTTCTTTGCCCATGCGGGCATTATGACAAATCCATGGTGGAGAATCAACATCGATAGGACTAATATTGGCATGACTGTCAGGTTTCAACTATTTTGATAATTCCTTTATTTAGGGCAATAATAGCAATTCCACTATGTGGTATTGTTGACATATGACAGGACTGACACTATTATGCAAATCCAAGGAGGGCTTAAGTGGACCGTCCTGGCCGGTCTACAACAGAGGAAAAGGAAGGCGAGTTATGAGCATCATTTCTTCCGCATCGATAAAGAAGCGGCAGCTTGGCCGCACCGGCATTGAGATAACCCCCATCGGGCTCGGGACCTGGCAGTTCGCCGGAGGGAAAGGCTTCGACAATCTGGTCTGGCAGGGGATGTCCGACGATGTAACCAACGAGATAGTCAAGACCGCCCTGGACGGAGGCATCAACTGGTTCGACACCGCCGAGGCCTACGGGATGGGCCGCTCGGAACAACGTCTTGCGTTCGCTCTCCAGGATGCAGGTGTCAGTGACGAAGACGTCCTCATCGCCACCAAGTGGATGCCCGCCTTCCGGACCGCCGAATCTCTCGGGCGCACGATCGTCAAGCGGAGGCGCTGCCTCAAGCCGTACTCTATCGGTCTTTACCAGGTTCACCAGGCGATAGCGTTTGCCACATGCAAGGCCCAGATGGATGCCATGGCCGAGCTTGTCGACCTCAATCTCATCCGATCCGTCGGTGTCAGTAACTTCCCCGCCGGGATGATCAAGAGGTCGCACGCAGCCCTTGCGGCGCACGACATTCCCCTGGCATCAAACCAGATCAAAGTGAGCCTTCTCGACCGCCATATCGAGACGAGCGGCGTGCTCAAGACATGCAAGGATCTGGGGATGACAATTATCTCCTGGTCCCCGCTCGAGATGGGCGTTCTAACGGGCAAGTTCCACAAGGACCCCTCGCTCCTCAAAGACCGCCCCATCGGCCGGAGGCTGTACATGGAGCGCCAGATGAAGCGCAGCCGCGAACTCATCGCGGGCCTCGAGGAGATAGCCGCCGCGAACGGGGTCCCGCCATCGGTCGTCGCACTGAGCTGGCTGGTCAACTTCTATAGCGAGACGGTTGTTGCCATCCCGGGGGCTTCCAGGGTGAGTCAGGTCGAGCAGAACCTCATGGCCAACGAGCTCAAGCTCTCCGGCAAGGAGATGAGCCATCTCGACCAGCTATCCGCGAAGTTCCGCCACCTGGCCCCGATCGGCCGATAGCGCAACCACGCGGGGTTCCGGGCCTTCTGCCGAGACCGCCCTCAAGTGAGAGGTTATGGGCGGTTTGTGCGGTAGCGGCCGGCGAGCCAATCATTGATGCCGGAGGTGTACCAGCGGGAGAAGCGACGGTCGGAGGGGCCTCCGGCCATGGTCGAGTATATGCACTCTTCCGCGAAGTCGGTCACGAACTTGAAGGTCGGAGAAAACGTACCCTGCCGTCCGCCGAACGTATGGAATATCTGGCCCTGCGGGATGGTGGCGCGGTTGCCGATTATCTCGATAGGCCCGTAGTCAAAGCCCAGCCATTTTGGCAGCCTGCCCGCGAACATGATGTTGTTCATCATGACTTTGCGGCCCTCGCCCCACGGTCTCGCCTCCCTGTCGAGCCCGCGCTCCAGCGCTATTGACAGCAGATCATCGCGCGTCTCACCGCCGAACCAGAGCGACTCCTCGCGCTGCAGAACCTTGTCGAAGCTGCCGGTAAAATCCGCGAAGATGATCGCTTCGTCCATCAGGTAGGCGATCACCTCCTGCCCCAGGGATTGCTCGCCGAAGACCAGCCGCGCAAGCTCGAGATACACGTTCTCGAACGTGGACGCCCCGACCGAGTCGCTATCGTATCGCATGTTCCAGTCGCGCAGCACATCGTAACGCGGCCCTTCGGGTAGCAGCGGTTTCAGTATCACCATCCATTCCTCAGCGTGCTTCGAGTATAGGTCGTAGTGCATCTTCTGCATCGATTCGACGCTGTGGTCCTTCCGCGCGGCCAGCAGCTCGTGGATTCGCCTCGCTCGCCAGTCGCCCATCGCGATTGTGCACACCTGCGCGCCGGCGCAGTAGTTCATGTCCTGGTTGGCCGTGCCGATATAGCCCTCCGGCGGGTTGAACAGAGACGGGTTGTCAGAGACCGGACACGTGCCCTTCCAATCATAGGACGTGTCCCAGCCCGGCATGGGAAGAAGCCCGCCGCAACCGGCGGCGCGCACCGGGGACCTGCCGCTCTGGTGGTATCCGATGTTGCCCGCCGCGTCGGCGCAGACCCAGTTTTGCGAGCAGAAGTCGATGGCGGCGAAGTGCGGCATCGCTTCCTCCACGCTCGCCGCAGTCATAAGATAGGCGCCGTGGTTGAGTGTATCGGCGCCGGTCCCGCGCCCGAGCGTCCACGCCATACAGAGCTGGTAGCCGTCGATGGCCGGGTCGCCATCCAGCACGCCATGCTCGTTCTCGTGGTAGCGCACTGTCCGGGGCTCGCCTTTCTTAAGCCTGATCACCTCTTCGCGCACCTTGAAGTCCTGCCACTTGTCTCCACGGCGGTACCGGCCTCCCTTGACGTCCTCGACGAAGAAATCGATGTCGTCCATATAGCCGTACGTCGGCGACCACGCGAGGGTTCCTGTGCGCCCGAGCGCTGGCAGTGGGATGCCTGGCACGGTGCAGCCGGCGAACCAGAGCTCGTCCGAGCGCAGCATGACCTCTTGCCAGATCGCGGGAAGCCGCGCGCTGTCGAGGTGCGGGTCCCCGCAGAGGATCGGCTTGCCCGACGCGCTCCTGCTGCCGGCCACCACCCAGTTGTTGCTGGCCTTCATTCGCGGGAGCGCCTGCCATCGCACCGTGGGGGGCACGATGGGCTCCGAGAGCTTGACCTCCTTGAGGACATCGATGAACTCCGGGTCAGGCTCGTCGGTGAGATAGGGGAAGAGCTCTCGGAGCTGCTCGAGCCCGACGCCCTTCTGCAGCATCTGGACGATGAGCTTCTCGATCCAGCCCTGTGTCTCGGTCATGTCGATGAGGCCGATGAGCTTGGTCATCATGATGCAGTCGGCGGGTGTCCACGGCTTCGGCCGGTGTCCAATTAGCTTGAACTCGAACGGCCGCTTCTTACTGACGACGAGTTCGTTGACCCCAGCGCAGTAGACGTCGGCTATGCGACGTGCTTCGGGGGTCAGAGATGAGACCTGCTCCTGACCGTCGCCCCATATATCGTAGCGGCGCATGTAGATGTCGGTGGCGATCAGCTCCTCGGAAGCTTCAAGAAACTCGGCGGCGACGCCCTTGGCGACGAGACGAGTCAGCTCGAGCTCCAACGGGCGGTCGTATGCGTGCACCCACCCAAGCCCGAAGAAGAGGTCGATACTGCTCCTGGCCTTGATGTGGGGGATACCGTGTTCGTTTCTGGAGATCGAGACCGTGCCGTCAACACCGGTAAGTTCCACTCCTGAGCCACTGAGCCTGTCCATTGCAACCTCCCTGTGACGCACCGCTCTTTGTATCGATATTACGATATTCGCGCATCTCAAAGCCAGTGAGATGGCCTCAGGGTCCGACATGAAGTGGTTCATAGATGCGTCATTCGAAGTGACGAATTCTGGTTGCTCTTGGGATGTTTGAGGGTGTATCATGCGAAAAGTGACGTGCGGTTCCGGAATGTGACATGGCATTCCGCTCCAGACGAGGCGGTACGATGACAAGGGTCAATATCATCGATATTCGTCGCAAGGAGATTATCGACGGGGCATACAAGGTCTTTTCCGAAAAGGGCTACCACAACGCGACCATCGCCGATATCGCCTCCGAGCTCGACGTCGGACATGGCACACTCTACAGGTACTTCAGGAACAAGCTCGATATCGCGACATCTGTCATCGACGATATCATCGTAAAGATCACAGAGGTGGTTGTTGCTGAGCCGCCGGAGGGCATCAGGACCCTCGAGGAGTACCGCGCGCAACTGGGCGAGATCGGGACTCGCTTCTTTGAGCTACTCGAGAATAACCCCGAACTCCACAAGTTCCTCTTCTTTGAGGCGCTCTCGATAGACGAGTCGGTCACCACCAAGATCAACACCGCTTTCGCTCTTTTCGCCGCGTACACCGAAATGTACCTGAAGAACGGCATCAAGCATGGATACCTCAGGCCGGATATCCACACTTACGAGACTTCATACGCCATAAACGCCATGTTGTTCGAAGCCGCCAGGAGGCTGTCCCTGGCGCCCGAGATAAACGAGGAAATGAAAAAAGCGTGGTCCGAGACAATTGTCGGCCTGATGCTCGACGGCCTGGCCCTATAGGGCCGGGGCGCCTGCAACGCGGCAGCCGCCGGCGAAAGGGAGGGTGATCGGATGGTTGAAGTTGACGTGTTCTGGTCGTACGCGTTCGGGTCGGGCTTCGCGCTGGCGTCGTTCCGTCAGCTGAGAAAGCTCCAGGCCGCAAGCGGCGACACCGATTCCAGGTTCGACATCAAAGACATGGTCGACATCCGAAAGATTGTGAAAGAGATCGAGAGCGGAAAGAGCCCGGCGTTCCAGAACGAGTACTTCCTGAAGAACCTGCTCTTCCTTTCGCTCCTGTTCGTGCCGTCGGGCTCAAACCTGCTCTGGTCCAACCCCAACTGGGAGACCATGCAGGTCGGAAGCTACGAGACGATCCCAGGCTGGCTCGTCAGCGGCTTCACGATCACCAACGTAACCCAGGGCATCCTCGGCTACTGGGTCACCTACAACTACCTGATGCAGGGCAAGTACTTCAAGGCCGCCCAGCAGACGGCGCTCTCGTGGCTCGCCTTCTGGTTCATCCTGGTCAACGGCTGGGACAAGACCGGGTACAAGCGCTTCTTCTCAAAGAACCGCGAGGCTTTCGATGACTGGAAGTGGACCAACGTCTTCGGATGGGTCGGAAGCGATGTAGTGCGCATGCTGCTGTCGTACGGCGTGTTCCTCATCCCGATCCTGCGCTACTGGATGACAAAGTGGATCGAGGATGGATACACCGAAGAGATGGAGATGCTCGAGGTGCCGATCGAAGCAGACGACAGGATGAAGCGGATGGCCGAGTCCGGAGGGTTGTTTCTGTCCTTTGCCTTCGGTCTCCTCGGATTTGCCGCGGTGGCTCACCTGCTTATCAGGTGGCTGGGCTGGATAAAGGGCAGCCTGGCGTTTGCGGGCCTCTTCTGGGGCGGCGTGATGAGCAAGAAAGGTATCGGCCCGGCGATAATGAAGCGATTGCTGCGTGTTGACACAATCGAAGGAACCCCGGTGTGGGAGCTTGCGGCCGTGGAGGAAGTGGAAGAGAAGCTCGTGGGCATCGAAGTCTGATACCGATAGCGAACCAGCAAGAGAAACGGGGCGGCCATGCGCCGCCCCGTTTCATTGTGTATCCATTCTTTCGATTCTCGTTTGTCCAGACAGAGAGCCGGGTCTGAAGAGACCCGGCTCAAGAACTCTGTTTGCGCTCCAGCTTCTATACCAGTTCGGCGAGGCGCCCTCTGATGATGTCTTCGGCCTCTTTGACGGTGCGGTCGATCACTTCCTGAACAGTCGGTATGTCGTGCAGCAGGCCGGTGACCTGTCCGACAGGCAGCACACCGTTGATCGTGTCGCCGTCTTCGGTTGCCTCGCGCATTGCTTTGAAAGCGTTGGCCATTGTCGCGAGTTGCTTCGCGTTGTCCCAGCCAGACGCTAGCACGCCCATGAACATCTTCCAGTAAGGCAGCCCCAGCATCTCCGCGAGGAACTTCGAGTTTGGAAGCGCACGCAGGTAGCCGAGCCCAAGCGGGCCCATACCGCGCTTGACCGCTTTCTCTGCACCGGGCGTATCGAGTATGCGGCACCAGAGGCCGTCGAAACGCCTGGAATACAGGGTGTCATACACGTCTTTCTGTATTGAGAGCTCCTTGTAGTTCTGGTGGAGCGGGCTCTCGACGGTTGTCATGAGTCGCGTGCCCATGGCGACGCCGTCGGCGCCAAGCGCCAGAGCCGCGGCAAGCCCACGGCCATCGCCGACGCCTCCCGCCGCGATGACCGGGATATCGATAACGTCCGACATACTCGGGACCAGGCAGAACGTGGTCGGAGGTTCGCCGTGCGCGGCGGCCTCGTTGCCAGTGGAGATAACGGCGTGGCACCCGTAATCCTGGGCGCGCTTCGCGTGACGCGCGTTGGTGACCGTCGCGACGACCTTGCCGCCGTACTCATTGGCCATCTGAACTATCCAGTCGCCCTTTCCCAGCGAGAAGTTTATGACGGGCACTTTTTCCTCGAGGCAGACGAGGGCGTTCTGCGCCGCGCCGGGGAAAAGGAGAGAAGCGTTGGCGCCGAACGGCTTATCGGTCTTCTCCTTGATCTCTTTGATGGCCTTGCGAGTCTGGTCAGCGTTGTAGACACCGGTCGCAAGGATGCCCAGGCCACCGGCGTTGGAGACGGCGGCTACCATATCGGGTACGCTTATCCAGCTCATTCCGGAGAGGATGATGGGGTGCTCTATTCCGAATAATTCAGTGATGCGCGTCTTCATGGACAACTCCCTCCACTGTTCTTTCCCAGACACGTCACGATCCAGCCAGTGTCAGATTATATCCCATACGACAGTGGTCGTGGGGTGCAACATCCTCCGTTGTTCGGGCAGGCGCCGAACCTGCCTGCGAGTCAGTCCCATGCCTCTCGAGTGCGGGCCCATTCGTAAAAGTCGCTGGGGCCGTTGAACCCCTCCTGCCTCAGGAGAAACACGAACCCCTGCTGGGAGAACGGAGGTTTGTAAGCGACTCGCGGGAAATCGTTCTTGATCTCGGCCACCAGGAACGAGGCCATCCCCTGTCTCTTCTCAGCGACGGTGGCAATGGTGTCGAGTGAGACCTCATCGCCCACCGTGACCCTGGCCCCCGAGACTATATCGCGGGTGCCGTGGAAAACGAGCAAGTACCTGAGCGCCTGAACCGGCTTCATGTCCGAGGTCTTGACGAGATCCGCGTCGACGGGCATGGCGGGCCTGGGGTTGCCACCCGGGGGAAATGTCGCGGGTGGGACGTACGAGAAGGCTCGCTGTCGGCCCCCGATGATCGCCTCTCCTACCATGGGCATCTCTTCGATCCCGACGATCGGCCATACGCAGTCATGGATGTCGTAGTTGAGCGTGAGTTCGGCGACGGCCCGCTGAAACGCTTCAACGGTATCGCACTGGTGTGCGATGGCGATCATATATTTGAGTCTTACCGCCCGTTCGTCTTCCATTCAGGTAAACCACCAGGGCCGGGCCTGGAGAGACCCGGCTCGAGAAATAATCAATCGCGGTGTTTGAAGTTTGGTTTTTCCATTGTTCGGGTGAGGCCCAGCCATGCCTTGTCGAGAGCGCTCTCCCACGGGACCATGCCCCGCCTGAATATCCCCTTGCGCACGCGGACCGACCGCGAATTGAAGAAGTCCTCCGGTGAAAGTGCGAGCGGCTTCGGCTCTACGGGGGCACCGAGCAGGTCGCCATAATAGAGCGGCCGTGCGATGTTTCGGCATGGGCGACCGTTGGTAAACCACACCGTCATGCTCCTGGGATGAACCTGCAGCGAGTACACCGTAGTGCTGAAAGAAGACTCCATGAACGCACCGCCGATGTCGCCCGCGCGGAGGTGCCTTCCGGCGTTCCACGCGTGCGCGCATATCGTAGCGTCATCCACCGTCTCGTCCCACCACTCACGGTCGATACCGAACTCCTTGAGAAGGGAATAGTCGGGGACGTGGTCCGAGACTATCGATTTGACCGTAAGTGGCTCGATCGAGCCATGATGCTGACGCAGCAGGGCCCACATCCTGGCAAGACGCGAGTACGAGCCGGCTATGAGCTCCTGCAGGGTGGGATCGACCGAACCGGTCAGGCCGCGGTCGAGGAACTGGTGATGGTTGGCGGATGCCATCAGGCCATCCTCAGCGGCGCGCTGACGGTGGAAGTGGCTGTGCGAGTTTTCAAGGAGCGACAGGTCGGCGCCCTTGTCGACCCAGAGCGTGTTCCAGTTCAGAAGTATGCCTGTCGTCATCGATTTGATCGCCTGCCGCGGTCCCGTCTCGAACACCTCGGCCGCACCGTCGACCGTCGAGCAACTCTCCATCGCCTTGTTGTTGAGCTCGAACTGGGTGAATCCTTCTCCGTCGTCCGTGACGCCCACGGCGTTGACCACGCAGCTCAGCCCTTCGGCGTTGAGGATCCCTATACCGAAGAGCGCCGGCACCCCCAGGCAAACGTGAGGAATGGTGCCGTCGATGTCCCGTACGTATAGTGGAGAGCGCCCAAGGATGAGCCTGAAGTACGGTGGCACGTCGAAGTTCCAGGACACCAGAACGTCATCATCGGTCGTTGCCGGTGGAACCGCACCGAAGTTTGTGCACTGCGGGGTGATGATCGATTCAGCCAGGAACCGTACGCGGAAGAGGTCCTCGGGAGAGATCGAAAGCCCCCTGGAGAGGCCCTCGAGTTCGACCAGACTTGAACGGTCGGCCGCGCGTAAGAAACGCTCGTGGTCTCTGGCCCGGCGCAGGAACTCCTCGAGCCGCATGGGGTTTTGGCGCGACCATCGGGACAACTCGCGTACCACGGCCTTGATCACACGACCGGAGGAACTTGCCGCCAGGGCGCCTATCTCGTACCGGCTTCCTGCATGCAGTTCGCGCATCATAGCTTCCTTCCTTTGCTCCGTGTCCGTATAATGACTTTAACACTGCGAGCAAGCTCGATAAAAGTCGGGCGAGAGAGGGTCGAATGGTCGGTTTGGTTCCGTTGCCGCTCGTCGTTAAATAAATCCTGACTTCTTTGACGCAGGTTAACCGTTGTCCGTGTCCAAAGGAGTATTAAAAGGAGTAGGGTCTGCCCGAGCGCGCGAAGTGACGGGCACTGTCCGGTTCCAGAAAACTGCTTGCTGGAAAGGCGTTCAAGGGGGAGGAGATCGGCATGGACGAAAAGACCTTTTTGATCGGTGATGCCGTAGGCTTCGGCTGGGACACAATGAAGAACAACGTCGGGTTCTTCGTGCTCGCGGTCCTCATAATGTGGATTGCCGCGGCGATCCCGGGAGGCCTCCAGTCGCCTTTCTATATGACCAGGGGCGCTGCTGCCGTGGTCGGAGTACTCTTCGGCCTGCTATCGATCGTCGTGGGTGTCTTCGTAAACTTGGCGCAGATCCGCATCAGCCTACGCTTCTGCAGCGGTGAGACCGCGGATTTCGAAGACCTGTACAACCAGTATCCGAAGTTCGTCGATATGCTGATCGGGACGATCCTCTACGGTCTCATAGTCCTGGCCGGCTTCATACTCCTGATCATCCCCGGCATATACTGGGCGATCAGGTACCACTTCTACGGGTACCTCATCCTCGACCAGGATATGAAGCCGGTCGATGCTATCAAGCGTAGCGGGGAGTTGACGCGAGGTGTCTGGTGGCACCTGCTCGGCTTCTGGATAGTGATGTGGGCGCTCGCCATGCTCGGCTTCATCCTCTGCTGCGTCGGAGCGTTGTTCACTACTCCGATCATCATGGTTTCCATTGCTTATGTATACCGCACGCTTCTGGCTCGCACGCCGGCAACAAATGTCCAGGGGCCGCAACTGCCTCCGCAGCCACAGATGCAGCCTCCCATGCAACAGCCTCCGGCTCAAGCACCACTGCAGCCTCCGGTCCCGCCCCCGACCCAACCGCCTGCCGGACAGTAAAAGGGAAAAGGGAAAGATGGCAAAGATGGGGTCAGGTCTTTTATTGTTTGCGAGCCAGGCTCAAGCTGATCAGGCATTCTGCAACCGTAAACAATAAAAGACCTGACCCCATCTTCCGACCTGTGGAAAGAGCCGAGCCTGAGAGACCCGGCTACGGAAATAAGGAGTCTCTAGAATTGGCCGTGTTTGCCTTTGCCTGAGGTGAAGTCGGTGGCGCCGGTTACGGCTTCGCCGCTGGTGAGTGCTTCAAAGCCGATGCGGTACTCGAGCTCCATCGCCCTGTCGAACTCGAGGTCGAAGCCAAGGTATGCGGCCGTGCGGTCTCCCAGCATTCCCGATTGCGGAAACTCCGCCAGTTCCAGGGCAAGCTTCTCGGCTTCTTCACGAGCCCTGCCCCTGGCGACGACGCGGTTGGCCAACCCAAAAGAGAGAGCCTCGGTCGAGCTGACCGAGCGCCCGGTCAGTATCATGTCGAGAGCGCGGCTCAAGCCGATGAGCCTCGGGAGTCGCTGCGTGCCACCGTCGACGAGCGGGACCCCGAAGCGACGGTCGAACACGCCGAAGACGGCGTCCTCTTCAACAACGCGCAGGTCGCACCAGCACGCGAGCTCGAGCCCGCCGGCCACGGCGTAACCGGCGACCGCGGCGATTACGGGCTTGGAGAGTAGAAGCCGTGTCGGACCCATCGGCGCACACTGGGACATGTCTTCGTTTAGGGGGTTTATGAAGTCGAGGTCGCCACTCGCGAGCGCCTTCAGATCGGCGCCCGCGCAGAAGTAGCCACCGTTTCCCCACAGGACCGCCACGGACAAGGAGTCGTCCACCTCAAACTCCTTGAACGCGGCGAAGAGCTTCTCGGCGGTAGGCCTGTTTACGGCGTTTCTCGCCTCCGGGCGGTTGATGATAACCGTGCACACTCTGTCGTTCTTTTCTACGAGCACTTCTTCCATGGCAATCCCTCTTTCTGTCGCGGGCCATGGCAACGCTTGCCCACTCGCACCGCGCTCAGTCGGCGCGGAGCTTCCGCAACCACGAGCCGATCGCGGGGAACGTATCGTATGGCGCTTTGAGGCCGCACACGACATCGACGTGAGCGGTCCCCGGCATGACGTGGAACTCGTCGAGCGCGTTCCGGGTCTTGGTGTCGTAGAACTTCTTGATGTCGGCGGGGTCGGTCAGATCGACAGTGGCGTCGGCGATGACGAGAGAGGGCAGGCTGACCTTGCTCATGTTATCGGAGTAGCAGTAGAGGTTTTCCGGGCCGTTCAGCGGAGGCGGGAATATGCGGAACCTGCCCCAGAGCCCGTTGCGATAGTACTCCCTGAGCTTTCCACAGGCCATAGCGTCCGCGTACTGGGCCATCGCGTGAGTGGCCATGCCGTCTATCGCGTACCTTGCCGCATAGTCCAGGACGCTCGCGTCTATGTTCGCCGGATTTACCGAGTACAGGGATGCCAACAGGCTCTTGAACGGTTCGGGCAACGCGTCCTTAATCGCCCAGAGGATCTGTTCGATGAACACCACCGGCGCGCTGATGCCCTCCGGCAGCAGCCTGCTGATGAACCGAAGGTTCAGATAGATCGGTAACACCATCGCGTACCACGCCAGGCCGGGCATCTGCATGGTTCCCGTTGCCGAGGGCACGGTCGGTCCGTCCAGGTCCACCAGGCCCTTCACCGCGCCGGAACCGGACCCTCCGTTTCGCTCCGCGACGAGCGCCGGGTCGGACTCGACCTTGAAATTCCAGCCGGGCGAGTAGTAGGCGCCCTGAAGGTACATGTAGGCCATGGTGCTGCCCATGCTGTGGCCTACATAAACCGGGCTCTTGCCAGTCAGCTCTCGGACCTTCTGAACGGTCGCCTTCATGTCGTAGATGCCATAGTGGTCGATGTCGGCGTTCCACCATCCGTAGCTCCTGGTGGGCTCCCGCCCCTGGCCGCGGTAGTTGGTGAGCCAGACGTCATAACCCTGGGTGTAGAGGTAGTACGCCATGCTGTAGAGCTTGGCATGGTCTCGCTTGATATACTTGTCGTTCTTCGCCCAATCCGGCAGGTTGGCGGGGAGGGTTACCCTGCACGTCTGCCCGTCAGGCGTGCGCACGTCAAACTCGTTCGAGTTTGTCAGCGCTCCAGGCATGAACAGGACCGGCTGCCTGCCCGTGTTGAACTCCGCCGTCTGCTCGGGGCGGTAATGTTTGAGCCCGAGGTTGGCCCCGTCCTCCGTGATGACCCTGTAATCTTCGCCGGAGGCCGCGAACGCCGGCCCTACGGCAAACGCGACGTACGAGAAAGCCAGCAGGAATACAAGAAATGCAACCGTAAAGCGCCTCATACCACACCCCCAGCGATCGGGTTTCGCCCTCGCAAGCAATTCTACAACAGATGAACCACTGAGACCTGCCGGATGCGGGCCGGCGGGCAAGGGCAGGCGGTCTCTCCGCGGGCTCAACTCAATCGGAACCTAGCCTTTCGAGCCACGCGCCGATCGTTGGGAACGTTTCGTACGGCGCTCTAAGGCCGTTCACGACATCGAGGTGCGCGGTCCCTGGCATCAGGTGAAACTCGTCGAGCGGGTTCCTCGTCTTGGCGTCGTAACAGTCCCTGATAAGGTCCGGGTCGGTCACGTCGAGTGTTGCATCAACGATGAAGATGGAAGGCAGGCTCACCTTGGACATGTTATCCGAGTAGCAGTAGAGACCGCCCGAGCCGGCCGGCGGCGGGAAGACTCGAAGTCTGCCGGGGAAACCGTTGCGGTAGTACTCCGTCATCCTGCCGGAAGAAGAAGCGCTCATGAACTGCGCGACGGTATGCGCGGCCATCCCGTCGAACGCGTACCTGCCCATATACTCGATAACATTCGCGTCAATATTCCCAGGGTTGACCGAGTACATGGCGGCGACCATGCGCTCCAGGTCTTCACTCAGCAGGTCTCTTGCCGCCCACAGTGATTCGAGCATCTTGTTCGCGGGTCCGCCGCAGCCTTCCGGAAGCTTCTGGCTAATACCGCGCACGTCCAGGTAGGTGGGCGCCAGACATAATAGCCACAAGAGCCGGGGAACTGCCTTTTCCCCGAGCACCGATGGGACGAGCGGGCCGTCGAGGTTCACGAATCCCTTGACAGCGCCCGGCCCGGTGCCGGCGTTGCGTTCGGAGACGAGCGCGGGGTCGGATTCAACCTTGAAATTCCATCTGGAAGCGCCGCGGGCGCCCTGGAGGTACATGTACAACATGGCGCCGCCCATGCTGTGGCCGACGTACACCGGCCTCTTGCCCGTGAGCTCGCGGACTTTTTCGACGGACGCTTTGACGTCGTATACTCCGTAATGATCGATATCCTTGTTGGGTCCGTAACTCGCTTCCTCGCCCCGTCCCTGGCCTCGATAATTCACCAGCCAAACGTCGTAGCCCACGTTGTAGAGGTAATGAGCCATGCTGTAGAGCTTCATGGGATCGCGCTCGATGCACTCATCACCCTCGGCCCAGTCGGGAAGCTCCGCCGGAAGGCGAACTCTACACTCCATGCCCTCGGGGGTCCGGATATCGAACGTGTTGAAGTTGGTCACTGAGCCAGGCATCATCAGTGCAGGCTGCTTGCCTGTATTGAACCCGGCGCCCGGCTCCGGGCGGTAATGCTTGAGTGCGAGGTTGGCACCATCTTCGGTAGTCAACCTGTATATGTCACCGGAAGGAGTAAGGGCCGGGATGCGGGCCCGCCTTCGACGGACTGCCGCGAGCGTGGCGCACGCCACCCCGGCGAAAAGAACGACAAGTGCGCGAAGAAGCCGTTTCATATCGCCCCCTTGAAGCGTTAATTCGGACTTCGGAACGATTCTACATCAGCCATAGCCGTTGTTGCAGGCGCCGGCGGCAAGGCGCATCACGTTCTGATAACCTGTACGTGCATTGGGCAGTCGGTCCGGTCGGCCGTGTAGAACGGGGAGCCAGTGGGAACATGAACAATTCCGGCGCAGCGATTACCAAGATCTCTGATGGCGTCTTCGGTCTCCAGTTCGAGATGCCGTATAGCGTTCAGGCCATCAACGTCTACGTACTATCGGGCGATCCCGTTACGCTTGTAGACACGGGCCCCATACTTGCTGACATCCCCGATGCCCTTTACGCAGCGCTCGATGAGGTCGGGCACCCCGTCGGGACTATTGGCCAGATCATTATTACCCACCATCACCCGGACCACATGGGCCTGGCCGCGAGACTCAAATCCGCGAGTGGAGCCCGGGTCGTGTGCCACAACCTCGGAAGTGGGATCCTCCGCGAGTACCACGGCCAATCGGTGCTGCTGCGAGAGTACCTGATAGGCCTGGCCCCATTCGTGGGTCTCGACCCGGACCGGGCCCGGGAGTCCTTCTTCGGATCCAGTGACTGGGACGCGGCCGTGGAGCCCGTGGCCGTCGACAGGACCGTCGACGACGGGGACATCGTCCATGCCGGCTCGCGCGACCTGCGGGTCGTTTACACGCCCGGGCATACAATCGATCACATCTGCCTCTACGACCCTGCCGAGCGGCTGATGTTCACCGGAGACATGTTGCTGCAATCGATAACGCCGAACCCGGACATCTACCCACCGTGGTTGAGTGACAAGCCCAGCGGTTTGCCCGACTACATCGATTCGCTTTACAAGATCAGGAACATCGATACCGTGATGGCCTTACCGGGCCACGGCAAGTCGATCACGGATTTTGAGAGCCGTATTGACGATGTACTCATTCACCACGGGGAGCGCCTGCGATTCCTCCGCGATTACATCAGGGACGAAGAGAAGACGGTCATTCAGCTTGCATTATTTCTTCTGAAACACATCAACGCTGAGATGAACGGCACCAATGTCTTCCTCGCCATGCGTGAAGTATTTGGGCACCTTGTCATTCTCGAACAAAGTGACAAAGTAAGAAAAGAAATGCGCGACGGCACCGCCTACTACCTTTCCACCTAGTCTCCCCTCCCTCCTCGAGGGGGGAGGGTCAGGGTGGGGGTGGCGTTAACGCTTATATCTTGCCTACAAGGAATCCGAGGTCATACTTCTCGAGGACTTCATTCGAGGGTTTTCCATCCGGACCGAGACCTCTTATCTCGTAGAACTCTCTTAGCATAGCTTCCATGTCGGGCACGGAGCCTGCGATCATGCCGTCCTCGGTCGGGAACATGCTCCTCTTGCCGAGCTTGTCGTCATCGGCGGTAGCACCCCAGATGTGACCCAGGCATCGCTGCAGGTACCAGATACGAGCACCCGCCATCATCATGGAGTCGATGTCCCAATCGAAACCGGCGACTAGGTTGAACGCCTCGACCCACTGCGGGATCGTCAGTGACCCTGACGGGAACTGGCACCAGCAAGCCGAGTTGGTTATGCAGCCGAGATCGTGGCACTTGGCGGCGCCATCCGCCTTGTACTCGGTCCCCATCGGGTCGAGTATGTGGTCCATGCCGAGCTCGGGGTACTCCATAGCGCCCCACTCGTAGAGGAACATCAGGTTCGACACGTGGCACGCGCCCCGTACGGACGTCGCGTACGCCAGGCCGTCGCCCCAGTTGCAGCGAGGGTCATGCATCGGGGATTCGAGCCCCTTGCTCGTGGTTAGAAGCTCGTCGCTTCCGTTGCCCACCTCCGCGGCCGCCTTTGCGGACCCGCGTGAAAGAAGCTCCGCGAGCTTACCTTCCCTGTGGGCGATCTTCTTGACCAGGTCGAGGACAGGGTCTATCTCGCCCCACTCGAGCTTGATCCCGTCGTAGTCCTCGGGCTTCATCATCCCTCGATCGAAGCAGTCCATCGCCCACGCTATCGTGGACCCGCACGTCATGGTGTCCATGCCGAGGCGGTTGCAGATCTCGTTGGCCTTGGCGACCGCCTCGAGGTTGGGGTTCATCATCATCGTTCCAAAAGTGCCAATGGTCTCGTACTCGGGTCCGGGACCTTCCTCCATCTGGTACGGGCCCGACTCCACCTTCACGACCCGCTTGCAGCGGACCCCGCAGCCGCGGCACGTTTCGCGGCCGACAAGTATCGTGTCGGCCATCGCGATACCGCTGAGCGTCATTGGGCCTTCCTCCCAGCTGCCTACCTGGAAGTTCTTGGTCGGCACGTCGCCCTCGATCATCTTCATTTCCATGTTGGCGGCCGTTCCGAAAGCTCCCACGGTCTGGCAGTATATGCTCTCATCCATCTGCGGGCGTATGGTCTCCTGCCAGAACTCCTTGAGCCCCTCGGGGTCGGCGAACTCTGATTTCTTGCTGCCTTTCGCGCAGACGGCCTTGAGGTTCTTGGAGCCCATTACCGTGCCCATGCCCGCGCGCCCGAAGTGGTGCCCTTTGCTGTTGGAGATGCTTCCGAAGAGCACGCCGTTCTCGCCGGCCGGGCCGATGGTGGCTATCTTGTGCTGCTTGTGGTGACGTGCCTTCAGCTCGTCGTCGACGTCGTAGGTGTCTTTACCCCACAGGTCGCCCGCGGGTTCGAGGGAAGCTTTCTCCTCCTCGATCAGGAGGTAGACCGGCTCCGCGGACTTCCCCTTGAAGATCACGGCATCGTAGCCGCAGCGCTTAAGCTCGGGCCCGAAGTCGCCTCCGCAACTCGCCTGCCCCCAGATGTCGGTCAGGGGAGAGCGCGCACATACGGAGAGGCGACTCGTACCGTACATGCCGGCGCCGGCCATGGGGCCCGTAGCAAAGATGAGAAGGTTCTCCGGGTCGAGTGGCGCGGCGTTGAGATCTCCGCGGTCGTAGAGCAGTTTCGCGGCCAACCCGGCGCCGCCGATGTACTGCCTGTAGGTCTCCTCGTCGATCTCGAGCACCTCGACATGCCCGGTTGCCAGGTCGACTTCAAGCACCTTTCCGGTATTGCCGTACATTGTGGTCCCCCCTCAAGAACAGCGTTCCAGGTAACGGCTCAGGTCAAGGCTCGTCGGGGTCAGGCCCCGGTCGGCTTCAGTTCACCGACATTATCTTTGTCATATGCGTCAGCGCCATCGTGTGCATAACGAGGCCCTTGATCTTGAGCTCCCTGCTGAGGAGCTTCTTTATGACCATACGGCCCGTCTCGTCGAAGTAATTCGGCAGGCCCATCTTGATGTTTATATTTGCGAGGTCGAGGAGTGTGGCAGAGTCAGTGGCGATCACCAGGATCGGTTTGCCGACCTTGCCGTCGCGCACGGTCAGGGCGCCGTTCCCGAACTCCATGCTCATGTCGACCTCGGCGTCGGTAGCTGAAATCCATATCGTGCCGTTGAGCTTGTGGAAATCTCTCAGGCGTTCAGGCTTGTTGCCGAGGTTGGCCTTGATCATCTCGGCGAGCATCACTGCCATTCCATTCTCTTCCGCCCCCGGAGCTATGTTGACCTCGAGATCACCGGTGCCGCCAGGATTCATGCTCCAACCTCCTCTTGCGTTCGAAACTACGACATGGCGGGGCCCGCCGCGACCGGCCGGGCGCCTACGAATTAAATCAATATCTCAATCCCCTCACGCGCCTCAGATGCATCTCGCGGTTAGTACGCCTTTTGGAGAATTCCAAGTATCTCTGAGGTCTCGAAGATCGGCTTGGCGTTGTAGACGATGGAGCCATCGGAGAGCGCGACGTCCGCGACTTTCTCGAGGCCGTCCTCAGGAACGCCCACCTCGCTGAGCTTCTGGGGGATACCCAACTTTTTCGTGAGATCCCAGATGGCGTTGGCGGCCATCTCGGCTGCTTCCTCATCGCTCTTTCCTTCGACCTCGAGACCCATACCACGTGCGATGAGAGCGTATCGGTCCGCGGCTTCGTCCAGGTTGTACATGATGGAGTGCGGGAGGATGATGCTATTGCCGAGCCCGTGCGGCACCTTGAACAACCCACCCAAAGTGTGCGCGATGGCGTGCACTATGCCGACCTGGGAATTGGCGAACGACACGCCGGCGATCGTCGCCGCTATCTGCTGCTGTCCGCGGGCTAACAGGTCATCACCTTTCTCTACGCAGACGGGCAGGTACTCGAGTATGAGCCTTATCGCTTGAAGGCCCATCGCGTCCGCGATCGGGTTGGCCGGCATATCGGCGATCGCCTCGACAGCGTGAGTCATCGCGTCCATGCCGGTCGTCGCGGTCAGCATCGGAGGCAGGCCCGCGGTGAGCAGTGGGTCGAGGATGGCGGTATCGGGGAATATGTAGTTACTGCCGATGAGCTGCTTCTGATTGCGGTCCCAGTCTTTGACGACCGCGACGTTGGTCACCTCGGAGCCCGTGCCGGCAGTAGTGGGAATCGCGATATGCGGCGCCTGCGGCTCGCTCAACATCTGGAAACCCAGGTAGTCGTGGAGCTGCCCGCCGGACTTCAGAAGTATGGCGGTGCCCTTGGCGGTATCGATTACGCTACCGCCGCCGACGCTCACCAGGCAGTCCGCGCCCGCCTTCCTGGCCAGGCCCGCGGCTTCGTTGACGATGTGGAAGCCCGAGTCCTGGATGCATCCGTCGTACGTGCCGACGTGCTTTCTACCGAGCGCCTTTTCCACCTGCTCTGCGAGGCCGGCCTCGATTACCCCCTTGTCCGTTAGGAGGAATGCCTTGCTGCAGTTGAGCTCGCTGACCTCGATGCCGGTCTCTTTGACCGTGTTCTCGCCAAAGGCTATCTTCGTTGGGTTCCTGTAGACGAAGGTAAGGTCTCTATCGTATGCCATCTTTTACCTCCCGTTTCGGACGATACTCCCGCGAGTCCGGACCAATTCCGTAGTGGAAACCGGGGGCAGAGGTCGATCAGAACCCGATTTTCTCCCGCAGTGGATTAAGCTGACCCCTCAGCTCCTCTAACTGTTCCGTTGAGATCTCATCGGGGAACGTGCCGCCTACCTCCGCGCTCAAGTCGACGAGCCGGGCTGACGCCTTGACGGCTCGAACAATGGTGGGAAGGTCGCCCTTGAGCTTGAGCTTGCCCTGCATCATGCCCTTGATGACGTCGAGCTGCTTGCGTGCGACCTGCATCCAGCGCTCGAGGGAACCCGTGATAACAAAGTCAGCGGCCTCTCCCGCTTCCGTGGGGACGATCTTGGCCCAGCGGCATTCACCGTGCCAGAGGTCCATGTAAATATAGAGGTCGCCATCGAACCCAAGTTCCGGTTCCGCCGTCGCGTGGAGCACTACACTGCCTTCCCACGTCTTCGCGGCTTCCTTGTAGGCGTCGTCTTCCTGGATCGTCTTTTCGTAGACCGCGACCCACTCGGGGGTGAAGTAGATGTAGGGCGGGGGGGAGGTTGTCCTCTCGGAGATCATCTCCTGGTATGCCTGCTCCCACTCATCAGAACCGTACTGGAGTGCCATATCAATTCCTCCTTTTCCCGGTATTGCTACTGGGATAACAGCAGAATATCGCCTCTGCAAGAGCGTTCCGATGACGGTTGCCCAAAGTGCAAGCGAACCGTGCATCGCGGGAGGGCAATGCATTGAGTCCGCACTAATGGCCACCCCTCCCGGGGATAATCATGCTACCACAAGGACCCTTGTTTATATAATACGAATCCATACAGGCAAACCCTCTATCGCGGCCTCTTTCCCTCTCGAAAAAAAGCTTTCACGGCGGGGTAAAATCCGATTCGGGTCCCCACGAGCCGAAACCTTCAAAGACCTGGTGCTTCAGATTTGGTGCCCAACGAGTGGCAAGTCTCGACTATCGTGGAGGTTACAGAGCCCATCATTACAGAAAAATCCATCTACTGGGGCGTAGGAATCGAAGGCGGTTGCTCCCTCGGCGTAGCCGCACCCACCGAGTAATCTGGTTTGCCAGGAAACTCAGAAAAGCCCTGACTTCGGCTTCTGGTTCTTTCAAGAGATGGTGATATCCAGTACGCCATCAGGAGAGATCTTGTAATCGTGCTCTGAGGTGTCGGTGCCTGACATCAGCTCAAACAGAGCCTGAACCATTCCGACAGACATCAGATCGATACAGGCGTTCTCCATGCGAACCGAGAGGCTCTTGTCCCCAAGCTTCATCATGACGATGTTCCCGAGCCCCCGGAAAGCCATCATCCTGCGGTAGCGCTGGTCGTCCCCGATCCATTTCATGTCTTTCATGGCCATTCGGACGGTAAGGCGCTGCGCTTCGATCACCGTCTCGGGGATAGTCTCGCCGAGCTCCGCCTCGAGATCGTCGAGTATCGCCTCCATGCCACGCGGGCCGAATATCGCCATGCGACGCCGTGTGTCCGGGTGAACTATGGTGCCCGCTTCGAGGTCCCACGTGTACTTGGCGACGCTCAAGGGTACTTCACAGGTCCCACAGCGTTCGCACTCGATATCTCCCGGTTTGTAAGGGTAAGTCTTGAAATTCAACCTCCCCTGCAGCTCTAACGGGTGTTCCCCCACCCGGCACGTGACCCTGTAAAACCCCGGCTCGACCTCTTCGTAAGACACGAAATGGTCGCGGCCGTCTATCGCTTCCCATGCACCGAGGACCTCTCCACAGAAGAAAAGTATCGAGTGCGGGTTCCTCACAGACATGGTGATGAAATCGTCGGAATCGTTTTTGCGCCTCCGCTCCACCATGCTGATGTCTCCGTAGCCGAAAGCCCGTCCGTTCCTCGAGAGGGTGTCGATCATCATGCCGATCCCGATATGCTTGACGGCCTTGCGTGTGATGGCCGACATCATCTTCTCGACGTATTCCTTCACCTCTCGCCGCTTGCTTTCGACGACTATCTTCTCGATGGGCAATCCGAGGATATGTTCGATGCCGGTGAAAAGCGCACCGATGTTGTCAGACTCGTAGAAGATCATCCTGTGTTCGAAATCGCGTGTTTGCGCAATAACACCGTTGCCATTCCAGGTGTTCTCCTTTGAAACCATGAGCGGAGTGCCACATTTCTTGCAACGCTTGATCTCCGACATCGTCCCATCCCCTGTAGACGCGATTCAGAGTAAGCCAAGGTTTCCTTTGACTGAATTCCTTCTCAACGCAAACAATATCTGGACGAGGCTGCTCAATCAAGCCCGGTCGGGTCGAACCTTGCTCTGCGCAGTTGCTGGGCCATTTCTTGAGCCGCTGTCCGATGGCGCAATGTCAACAACACCGAGCTTCCACCTCTGACTGTTTGCGTCGATATGGCGCAGAGCCGTTCATGGACCAGCCAATTGAATAGCCCAATCGGGTCTTTATCCATTCTCGAAATACGCATAAAATGTTACGCGTGAGCACATGATCTTGGGGACCAAGGGCGACCTCACTCTGTAAGTAGTCGAGGTGGGAGGAAATGGAAATCGAGGGGCAAGTAAAAGTACTTGTTGTCGAAGACGATTCCAGACAGGCGGCAGCAATCAGTCATGTGCTCGAAAAAGCCATCGGGGCCGAGGTGGAGATCGCCGGAAGCTGTGCGCGTGCGCGGCAGATGCTCGCCGTGACTGACTATGACCTCGTAACGCTCGATTTCCGTCTGCCGGACGGCAACGGACTGGAACTCCTCGAAGAAATCAGCCGGATCGATAGCCCCCCGCCAACGATCATGTTGACAGGTCAGGGAGACGAGAACGCGGCGGTCCAGGCGTTCAAGCATGGAGCGCACGGCTACGTGGTCAAGGACCAGCGATTCTCCTTCCTGCTCGTAGAAGAGGTCAAAACGGCACTTGCCGGTTCCGCCCTCAAGAAAGCCGAAGAAGCTCTGAGAAAAAGCGACGAGCGCTGGCGATTGCTCGTAGAGAACTCACTCGACGCGATTCTCGTCTTCAACGAAGACCTGGTTGTCACATATATGACGCCGTCCGTTGAAAAAATACTTGGGTATACGATGGCGGATGCCTCCTCGACGGGTGTCGAGATCATTCACGAAGAGGACCGGGAGGCCGCCCTCGCCGTGGCCGAATCCGCGTTCAGCAACCCTGGCACTCTGCACCGGTTCGAGTTTCAGGTACTGGATAAGTCGGACATCTGGCATTACGCGGAAGCCACATGTACCGCTCTACCCGCGCGTGACAGCGCCCTGGAGCTGATAGTCAACGGCCGCGAGATATCAGAGCGGAAAGAAGCAGAGAAGGCCCTCATTGCCAGCGAGGATATGTTCCGCAAGCTCGCCGAATACACCTCCGCCGGCATCGTCATCTACCAGGGTACGAAGTTCAAATATGCGAACAAGGTGATCGAGACAATCACCGGATATACAAGAGAAGAGATCCTCGGGATGAACTTCTGGGATCTCGTAACCCCCGAGTTCCAGGACCTGGTGCGCGACCGCGGCCTGGCAAGACAGCAGGGCCAGGTCGTGCCGACTCGTTACGTCATGCCCTGCATAAACAAGGCCGGCGAACTCCGTCTCGCGGATATTTCGGCCGTCGAGATCGAATACGAAGGTTCCCCGGCTGCGATCGCCACACTGATAGACGTGACCGAAGCCAAGCAGTCCGAAGAGGCCTTGCGCCGAGCCAACGCGGAACTTCGGGGCTACGCTCACACCGTTTCGCATGATATCAAGGGGCCTCTGGGAACCGCGCTCACCGGGCTGAGTACCCTCGTGAATCTCGTCAAGACACCCGACGGAAAGATAGACGTCGACCTTGTCGTCGAACTCTCGGACGCGTTGATGAAGAACCTCAGGAAATCTTGTGAGCTCGTCGAAGATCTGCTGACGCTGGCCGTCTCCGGCCTGATGCCCGAAGAGACGGAGATGATCGACGTGGGAGAGATAGTCGCAAGAGTTCTCGACGTACTCGGCCCGGAGATCAAGGCGAAAAACGTATCGGTAGAGGTAGACAGTGACCTCGGCACGATCGTCGCTAACGATACCCAGATCTACCAGATATTTGTGAACCTCATAGGCAACGCCGTCCTGCACAACGACGCCCCAGAGCCTCGGATCAAGGTATCTCGACTCAAGTCTGGACGCCCCGGTATGCACTCGTTTCGGGTCTCGGAGAACGGTAGTGGCATCCCAGAGGAAGTGATGGAGAGGTTGTTCGAACCCTTCTTCAAAGGGCACGGCTCCGGCACGGGGATCGGCCTTGCAATCGTCGAGAAACTGATACAGGTCTATGGTGGTGAGATCAAGGCTCGGAACGACAACGGCGCTTGTTTCGAGTTTACGATAGGTGACATCCTCAGCCTGAACGTTTCAGGTACCGGGAAGACCCAGGGTTAGAATTAGTTAATGGGCCCGCAATCAGACGTCGGGCCGGACAGGTACAAAGACTCCCTCCCTGACAAAGTAAAGACCTGCCTCGTTTACTTTATCCCCGGTCGCGCGTTCCCACGCTTTGCTGTATAGCCTCACCTGCGGCGCGTAGGCCAGGGCCAGGTCCTCGGCGGTTGTGGAGGACGTGATGCGGTCGGTCTTGTAATCAACGAGCACCCACCCATCCTCCTCGGCGAAGATGAGGTCGATGGCTCCCCTTACCAGGGTCGGCGGCTCGACGTCGTCGAGCATGATCTCGAATGGCACCTCGGTAAGTGTCCTTGGCGAAGCGAGCGAGCGGCGCCAGATCTCCGAGCTCATGACCGAGCTCACGTCCTCGGCCGCGGCTTCGGCGTGATCGGGGTCGAGTTCGTTCTCGACGAGGATCGTCCTGGCCCACCCGACGATATCGGCCTCCGGTTGACACATGGCAAGTTCGAGCAACTCGTGGATCGCCTGGCCCCACTCCATGCCCGATTCACCGGTGGGTCGAACGCTTGTCGCCTGTTCCAGCCCAGGTGACGTGGAATCGGCCTCCTCAGCGTGGCGGTCCGCCTCTTCGGTGTGGGCTTCCCCCAGAGCGTACTGCTTTGCCGGCCTTGCGTCATAGGTGGAGGTAACAGCCGAGGCGAGCCTTTCGTCGACCCTCGCAAGAGAAGTCGTTGCTTCGGCCGGGTCGATGGTCGAACTTTCGCGAGCGGGGCACTTCTGTGGACCCGGGTCTTCGAGCGCGCTGTCGTCGGGAAGCAGCGGATTGAAATGTCGCCATGCGTTCCTGGAGTTGAGTTTTGGAAGTGTTCTTTGCGTCACGACCATCGCGGAACCCGCGCGAGTGGCGGCCACGTAGCGGAGCCGGAGTTCCTCCGCTTTCACGAACGAGCCCTCCATTTCGGCGAGCTCCTCCCAGCGTTCGGGGTGAGCGAGAAGAGGACCGGAGCCGAATTCAGGTTTCTTGCCTCGCACCGCCATGTATCCGGTGACCGTTCCGGCCGAGCGGTCGATGAAGAGCTCGACGTCGTGACGGCCCTCGCCGTAGGCGTTTGCCAGAAACACGATGGGGGCTTCGAGGCCTTTCACCTTGTGGAGGTTCATCACGCGGACCGCGGGTAGCTCTTCGCTTCGGGCCGAGACGCCGTCGTGCTTCTGCTCCTTGTCGATGACCTGCTGGAGGTAGTCGGAGATATGCCTATTTGCCCAGTCACCGTGGTGGACCGAGCGGACAAGCTCGATCGCTTTGCCGAGGCTTCCGGCCTGGACGTCGCCGCCGGGTCGCGCGCCCGCCGTGACCATGAGGCCCAGGTCGGCGATCATCTTTTCCATCGCGGAGATAACCGGCATCGCGGATAACCATTTGTGATATTTGCGAAGCCGCTCGAAGCTATCCTCGAATACCCGGCGGTCACCCTCGGGGAGCGAAACTGGAACGGGTTTGTTGAAGTCGAATCCGCCACCCGCCCGCTTGAACCTGTAGAGAGCCGCGTCACTGATACCGAATGCCTCACTACGCAGGGCACCCACGAGAGCGACAGGGTCATCGGCGCGGAACAGCGCGTTGATGCAGGTGCTGAGAAGCTTCAGCTCATCCACCTCGTTGAGCCCCGTGCCGCCTGTCACGCGCTGCGGTATCCCATACTCTTGCAGCTTGGCCGCATAGACGCTCAAGCTGGCCGTGTACCACGTGATTATCATGAAATCCGACGGGTCGGCCTCGGGTGTCCGTCCGCGCTCGAGCTCCTTGATCGTGCGGGGGATCTTCATGCCACCGTCGATGGCCGCGCGGATAAAGCGTGCTATGGTGTCGGCCTCGTAAGGGGTCGCCTCTTCTTTGCCACCGGCACCTTCGCCGACGACAAGCGTACGGACGCCACTGAAGCCTTCTCCGGCGCCGTCCCGACGGCCCACCTGAAGACTTACGTATGCGGGAGACTGCTCTCTTTCCTCGGCGGGAAACCGTAACATCACCCCGGAGCTCTCGTCGGCACCATCCTCGCCGTTTGATTCGAAAGCGCCGTTGACCCATTCGATCAGCGGTTCGACGGTACGGAAGTTCGTCGAAAGCCTGACGAGGACGCCGGGGGGCATCCCCGCCGCAGGGTTGAGGATTATGTGTTTGACCTCGTTGTAGGTGACTATGTCAGCGCGCCGGAACCTGTAGATCGACTGCTTGGGGTCACCCACCACGAAAAGGGAACCGGGCCTCGGCGAGCACTTGCGCCAGTCAGCCTGCGAGGGGTCGGTCGATGTGATGAGCAACATCACCTCTGCCTGGATCGGGTCGGTATCCTGGAACTCGTCGACGAGCAGGTGCGTGAAGCGCGCGCTGAAGTAGCGGCGCACATGCGGGTTATCGCGGAGAAGGCTCGCCGAGCGCATCAGGAGGTCCTGGAAGTTGAGCACGCTACGCTCCGCCCTGCGCCTGTCGTAAAGGTCCCGCGCGCCGGCCAGCACGCGCATGGAGGGGCCATACCTGGATTCGCGCCAGGCCGTCAGCATCGGCTTTACGTAGTTTTCGCGGAAGTCATTCCATCGCAGACCCTCGGCCTTTCCATCGGCTTTCGTGAATTTCCCTTCGCTCTCCCACACTTTCTGGATCTCGCCCGATTTGAAATCGAAGAACTCGAGCACCTGCATGAGCTGGCGAGGGTCTCGCAGGTTATCGAAATGAGAGACCGCGCGCGGTATCTTTCGGATCCTGGGGATAAGGCCGTCGTTACCGGTGTCGCGCGGCAGGTCGGGGGCAAGCTCTTCCATGTGTTCGATGTATTGTCCGAGCGCGGCAATAACCGGCTCGAGATCCGGCAGCGCTCCACTATTGGGAGGCTCGGGCCAGACGTCCACGTCTGGATAAAGCACATATTTTTTGAACGCCTCCCACAGGTCGGAAAGCTCCAGCCCGACGCGGTCGAGCTCGGTCAAGACTCCCTCGGGATCGCTTGCGATAACACGCGAGCAGTAGTCGAGCCAGGCTTCCTGGCGGATGACCATATCTTCGTCGTCGTCGATCTCTCTGAACGCGACATCGACACCCGCCTCGACCGGGCGCTCTCGAAGAAGCCGCGCGCAAAACGAGTGGATCGTGCCGATAAAGCACTGCTCTATCGCCGCGAGAGCCGCGTCGAGCCTCTCGCGGTCGGCGCCGGTGGCTTTCCCTGTCGCCTGTTCCAGTGCGATCTGAAAGCGGGCGCGCAACTCTGCCGCGGCCTTTCTGGTGAACGTGACAGCCACCAGGATGCGGATGTCGGTACAGTTGCCCGTCTTGAGGAGCTCGACCATCCGACCGACCATGCTCTCGGTCTTGCCGGTGCCGGCGGCGGCCTCGACGAGCATGTTCCTGTCGAGCTCTTTCCTTATGAGGTCACGCTGGTCCTGGTCGGGAGGGCACTCCTTTGCCGTCATGACCCCTCCTCCCGGCTCTCGAGATCCCTTAACTCCCGGAACGGCCGCAACATCTCATTTGATTGATTGGCAAGCTTCCGCTTTGTATCACTCGCGGCCTCCTCAACATCGCCGAAAGCCGTTTTGTAATCGCTGAATTTGACGTCGTCCTTGATATCGGTGAACGGGAAGCACCCGAGGGCGATCATGCGGCATAGCCATGTCAGCAACGAGGGACCCGCGGCAAGCTCCTCGGCTCTCCAGGCGACGCGATCCCCGTGGGCTTTGACTCCGGGGAAGAAGTAACCGAAGCTCACTACTGTCGCCCCCGGGTCGACGTCTGCCAGTCGAGCGGTGGCGAGCTCGAGGTAAAGTGCGTTCTGGATGTGCCTGCCTTGCAAGAAAGGGTCGCTCGGCTTGTAACCGTATGAGTTGCCTGTCTTGTAATCCCACAGGGCGTAACACGTGCCCTCGGCCGAACCAAGCAGGTCGATGCGGTCGATGCGCCCGCGCACGCGCACGGCCAACTCGCCCCCAAGCATGACCGTCGCGGGCTCCGGGGTATCGAGCGCGCAGCCTTCGCCCTCGGGCTCCACGCCTATGGACACCTCAAAGAAGGAGGGTGTGCACTCTTTACAGTGGTGGTGTTCCTCCTGGAGGAAGATGCGTGCCGTAGCCTGCATTTCCTGCCTTTCGCGTTCGAGTACGAGCGCTCCCGGCGGTGGGTATTTTGTCTGCCAGCCTGTTATCTCTTCGTCGACAGTAAGGCGCATGAATTCGGCGTCTCTCGGGAACTCGGGCTTGAGACCCCGGGCCGCGAGACCCGACATGAACCGTCTGAATGCGGAGTGCAACAGCTCACCCCGCTGCCGGTTATCCAGCCAGGAAAGGGGGTCGAGCTCGTATTCCTCGGGAGGTTCTACCTTTAGCACATACTTGAAGAAGTACTCGAGCGGGCAACGCGCGAGCGTCTCGAGCCTCGAGGCAGAGAGCACCGGCCCGTCGGGCATTGCAGGATCGCATTCCGCTCCTGCTTCAGGCACGTAACCGTCGTACTCCGTAAACAGGTCGCTCGCCCGGGCAGCTCGAGCCACCGCGCCGCGGGCCACGTTTGGAAAAGAGATGGCGATGGCTTGATCGATCCCGTCGATGTGAACGTCGCCGCAGGTCCGCGACAGCCACCACTCGGTGTGGTCGACACACCGCCCCTCTGAGACCGGGGCGAAAGAGACGGGGTTGCCGACCCACGCGGCGAGGTCGGCGTGGTCGCCGTCGCGTTTGACAAGGATGCGATACGCCGACAGAACGACAGGGCTCGGGAACATCTCTCGGTCGTCGGCCAGACCCCGGCAGCAGTATCCGAGCGTGACCGAGCCGCGGAGTCTCGCCATCAGCCTCGCAAAATCTTCGATCGACTCACCGAGCCGACCGGCGCCCGTGGGCAACCCGGCGGAGAGACGCGCACGCTCGCCATCGAGAAGCAGCGGGTCCTGTGCCCCGGAGCCGGGAAAGCGGCCGTCATCGAGCCCAATCAGAAAAGTGTGACCTCGTCCGGAGTAGCCACCGGCCTTGAGGCTGGACACGTACAGACAGCCAGGGCGTGGACCTTTGCCCTCTATCGAGACACCACCCGGAAGGGCGGCGAGCCATTCGAGGGGGTGGAACCATTCAGCGGCCTCACCCGCGAGACACTCTGACATCTCGGCGATGTCCTCTCTCAGCTTGGTAAGGCAGTACTGATCAAAAAGGCCGGACGTGCGCGCGAAGCCGTCGAGAAATGCTGTTGCTGCGCCGAGATGCTCTACCGTGGGACGCGGGGATACTGGAGTAATGTCCAGGACGCCCACCACCAATCGTCTCAGCTCTTCGATTCCATCTATGCGCCTGTCCATGCGCTCGAGGCGCTCCGAACGGGCTTCGGGAGTCTCGACCTCGTCGTCGTCCGTTGGCATTGACACTTGCCGGCGGCGCGCGCGCAATGCGTCTAGCTCGCGGTCGAGCGCATCGAGATAGCGCTCGCGGTCGCCCCCTATCGGCACGGTGCGCAGCATTGCTCCCAGACGGGAGAAACTCAACCCGCGCGACTCGTCCCCCCCGACTGAAAGCAGGCCATCCGAGACCATGTCGACCAACACTGACTGAGAGTAATCTTCGGCTATCCAGGTGAGCCATCCAAGAAGAGCGCGAGCCGGTCGCGCGTACACCGATGGGATGCCCTCATAGAACGTCACGGGAATAGACTCGGCCCCCCCCGGAGACAACCGGCAGCACAGCTCGTGGATCAGAGGGATGTATGTAGCGCCATCACTGTAGATTATCTCTACGTCGTCGAACGGTATTCCTCGTTCGACGCACCTGCGCAGGACTTCGCGCACCTCATTGACCTCTCCGATGGCGCGGAAGAACTCGACGGTGCCGTCAAGGCCGTCAGGGGCCGGGGCTTCCGCGGGGTCATCGACCCAGGACAGGAGCGCGACGTTATCGGGCCTCTGATCCTTTCGGGCGGGTCTATCCGTATCAAGCACCAGGCGGTTGGCTTCAGGGATCGCATCCCAGAAATCACGCTCCAGGCTTCGAAGCCGCGAGGCCTGGTCGTCAGGGAGAACGACCAGAGTCGAAGCGTCTATCGCGGAACTCTCGCCGTTTAATCTATCTATCGCAAGTAAGAAAGCGCCGGCGTAATCTGTCACGTATGAAGCCTCGAGTTCTTGCTCGTATTCCTCGAGCAGCGCTTTAACGTCTTGGCCTTTGGCTGCGACCTCGAAGTTGCCGGGGTCGAGATCGCCTGAGACCAGGCCGGCCATTCGCAGATCGCTAAAGGCGCCGCTGAGCGTACGGGTCAGTCCGGGGCTCACCATCAGCCCCGCCAGGTATCCCCCATCCTGTTTGCTCAAGCGCTCAAGCGCACGGCTCGCGACTATCTCGGAGCGCGACTTGCTCATGAAGCCAACACCACGCGCCGCCATGCCTGGCGCCGCCATCTGGAGGGCGAGGCCTCTCAATGTCTTTACCCGGAAGTTGACCACAGGCTGCCCGCTCATGGCCACCGCGTCGAGCCACTGGATGCCGACGCGCCGTGAAGGGGCGATCAGCCACGTCTCATCCGGAATGCGTGATGCGCATAGCGCACGCAGGCCTTCGACCAGCCTGTTCGGGGCTTCTGCCAAGAAGACGGTCCTTTCAAAGATCGAGCAACAAACCCAACAAGCCCAATTCTACAGCCCCCCACCCACATCTTCTTTCTTGAGAATCAAATCGAGCCTGGCTTATTTCTTGAGCCGGGTCTCTCAGACCTGGCTCTTTCCCCTTTCTTGAACCAGCTCTCAGCCCCCTCGGCTCTCCGTCCCCTTCTTGAGCCGGGGCTCTAAGCCCCCGGATCGGGCTGCCCTTCTACTCCTGTGATGTTTCGCTGCCCCATAGCTTTTCAATCGGTATTTCCGTGAGTATCATCCCGGCAAATATCAGCGCGCACCCGAACCAGCTCCTCCATGACAGGTGCTCTCCCAGGATGATTATCCCGAAGATAACCGAGAAAACCGGCTCCATGATAAGGACCATCGAAGTACGAACCGGTGTCAGTATCCGTTGGGCGTAACCCTGCACGTAGAACGCCGCGGCCGACGCCAGGACGCCGCATATCACTATCGTCATCCAGACAAAGCCGGTCTTTGGAACGGTGAACGTCTCGAACATGAACCCCGAGGCTGTGAACGTCACGGCAAGGATAAGCATCTGGACGAAAGTGAGCAGGATCAGGTCGTACTTCTTGACGTAGCCGTCGAGCAGGATGATATGCACCGAGTACAGGAACGCGCACGCAAGCACGAGCGCGTCTCCCACCCTCATGCCCAGGCCTGGTTGCAGCGAGAGGATTGCAAGGCCGATGACCGAGACGAGGACCGCGACGATCGACTTGACGCCGGGCCTGTGGCGCAGGAATATCGCCGCAAGGAGCGGCGTGAAGACAATGAACAGGCCCGTGATAAAGCCGGCGTTGCCCGCCGTCGTATGCTGGAGTCCGAACGTCTGGAATGAGTACGAGGCGTAGAGGAGGACCCCGAGCAGCAACCCATCCCTCAGGATAGGCCAGTCGATCTGGCGGAGCTTGCGTGCGCTCAGGGCGCCCATCACGAGCGCGGCAAGCCAGAACCGCCACGCCATGAAAATGAACGGCTGAATCTGCTCGAGGCTCTTCTTCACGAGCGCGAATGTGAGCCCCCAGACCACGGTTATGGCAATCAACATTAACTCCGCCCGGTGCTTGTCGCTGAGCAGAGGTTTTCTTAAGCTATCGTTCATACATTTATCTCTGTGGGGGTGAGTTAGATGTGGGAGAGGATCTTGGAGAAGAACTCTTTGGTGCGCGGGTGCTGCGGGTTGTTGAAGACGTCCGCGGGCAGGCCGTCCTCTACCACCAGGCCTTCGTCCATGAATATGAGACGGGAGCCGACCTCCTTCGCGAAGCCCATCTCGTGGGTCACGACCACCATCGTCATGCCTTCCCTTGCGAGGCTCTGCATGGTGTCGAGGACCTCCTTGACCAGTTCGGGGTCGAGAGCGGAGGTCACCTCGTCAAAGAGCATCACGTCGGGCTCCATGGCAAGCGCGCGCGCAATCGCAACCCTCTGCTGCTGACCACCCGAGAGGTGCGCCGGGAATGCATCGGCCTTGTCCTCGAGGCCCACCTTCTTCAGAAGCTCGCGCGCCTTTTCGTCTGCCTCGTCATGGTCGATGCCTTTGACCTTCAGCGGGGCCAGGGTTACGTTCTTGATGGCCGTCAGGTGAGGAAATAGATTGAAGCTCTGAAAGACCATCCCGACTTTCTGACGGACCTGGTTTATATCGGTCGCGCGGTGCGTGATGTCTATGCCTTCAACGAGTATCTGTCCTCGCGTGGCCTGCTCCAGCCCGTTGATGCAACGCAGCATCGTGCTCTTGCCGGAGCCGCTCGGGCCCACGACCACGACTACCTGCTGCGGCATCACGTCGAGGTCTATCCCCTTCAGGGCGTCGAAATCGCCGAACTTCTTGTGCAGTCCCACTATCCGGATCATGGGCTCACCCGGTGTCGGTTTCCGCTCGTTCGATCCCAGGTCGTTCGTCTCAGTCACCCCTCGCGAGCCTTTTCTCGAGATACTGCACGCCGCGCATCATAGGTATAGTGACCAGAAGGAAAAACAGCGCTACGCCGACCAGTGGAGCGATAACAAACTCCTTGCCCATTATCTCTTTGCCGACCAGGAATACCTCGGACAACCCGATGAACGCGACGAGCGCCGTGTCCTTGGTCAGCATTATGAACTCGTTGGAGAGCGGCGGGATAACTCGCCGCACAGCCTGCGGCAGCACCACGTAGCGCATGGACTTGAGGTAGGTCATTCCGAGCGACCTCGAGGCTTCCATCTGCCCCTTGTGAATGGACTCTATCCCGGCGCGGAAGATCTCGGCTTCGTATGCCGCATAGCAAACCGTCAGAGACACAACACCCGCTACAAACCTGCTGAAATTCAATCCCAGGTAGGTCAGGCCGAAATAGATTATGAATATTTGAAGGATGAGGGGCAGGCCTCTGATGACGTCGATATATACCGCGGCGATAAAGCGGATGAACTTGACTTTGGAGATTCGTAGTAGCGCCACCAGGAGACCGAATATGAGTATGAAGAACTCTGAGATCACCGCCAGTTCGAGGGTTACAAGAAAGCCCCTGGCAAGCTTGGGAATCGATTCTCCCAGGGTCTTCATGTCAAAGAACTCGTGGATGAACTTCCTGAGGCCCTCCGTGTTTATGATCACGTAGACCGCGAACACCACCAACACGAGCCCGATGATGCCAAGCGTCTGCCCCGCTGTGGCGAGCCCGGCTCCCCCGAGGTCGGTCTGGAGGATCCGCTTTTTCGCGATCCTCGCGAATACTATGGCGAGGACCGCCCCAACGACCGGTATTACCGTCATCCCGAGGATGCCCATTATCAGGGAGGCTTTCGCCCACCCGCTTATGTCTGGATTCTCGAACTCCGAAACCGGTTCACCGTACTGGCGGACATCCAGCCCTTCACCCATATCGAGTCGCTCTCTTTGCTTACTTCATTTCCGCTATAGAGAAACATGGGCCTGCATCCGCTGAGAACGCAGGCCCATGAACTTCAACTAATACAACCGGGTTATTCCGTCGGCGGTGCCACGCCGAACCACTTCTTGTAAATGGTGGTGTAAGTGCCGTCACTTTTGAGCTCGCTAAGGGCACTGTTGATCTTTTTCAGCAGCTCGGTGTTGTCCTTGTTGACACCGATACCGTACTGCTCGTTTGTCTTGATCTTGGTTATTACCTTCGTCTTTCCCCTGGTCCGGCTCACGTACTGGCTGACGGGGTAGTCGTTTATGATAGCGTCTATCTTTCCCTGCTCGAGCGCCTCGAACGCCACCATGGTGGTGTCGAACTTCTGGATCTCCTTGAGGCCGCCGGCCTTCTGGATCTCCTCGGCCTTGAACTGGCCGGTGGTGTCGATCTGCACACCGACTACCTTGCCCTTGAGGTCAGCCTGGGTCTTGATCGGAGAACCCTTGACCACGGCGATCGACTGATCACTGTCGATATATGGCGACGAGAAGTTGATCTCTTTCTTACGGTCGGGAGTTATGGTCATCGCGGACATGATGATGTCGTACTTGTTGGTCTTGAGACCGGGGATGATGCCGTCCCACGCGGTGGTGATAACGTTGAGCTGCACGCCCAGCTTCTTGGCGATCGCGGTAGCGAGATCGACATCGAAACCTACGGCCTTGGTGCCTTCCATGCTCTCGAACGGTGGGAACTCTGTATCGCTGCCCATCTGGAGTTGACCTGGTTTGATGGTCACTCCACTCGAGCCGCAACCCGCCACGAACGGCACGGCCAGTGCGGCCACCAGCAGCAACCCGATCGCAGCCTTTACGTATGTCTTTCCTCTCATACTGCCCCCTTCCATCGGGTGGTCCGGGTCACCCGGGGGTGGTCCCTCCCAGGCGTCTCCTGCGCAGTCCAGAGCATTATATTTGTAACGGCCTCAATATCGCAAATCCAGAGAAGCGGGCATGCGGGAGCCGGGCAACCTTCTGGTACACTGTCGGCATGAATCTCGAACCGAGACTTATAGATGAGATCAAGAGCGGACGGCGGAGCAAGATCGCGCTGAAATCTTTCGTGCTTGTGTCGACAGCAATTCTGCTCGCGCTCGTCCTTGTCTATATCGTCGTTCCCTACCTGGCGGGGAACACGACGTTCAGCCCGCTCATCAGGAAGACCAGGGGAGCCGAAAGCGTCCTTGTGCTCCTGATCGTGGCGGTTTTGGCAGACATAGGTTTCGCACTTCTCTACATACCTGGAGTGATGCGCGAGCGCGCGTTCTACGCGACGCTGGTCGCTCGCGCCAAGAAGTTCGACCCCGGGTCACTCGGGCTTTTCATGAACGCTCTCGAGAGCGCTAGCGCCGGGTTGGAAGTCGAAGAGCCGGGCCTCGCGATCCTCGCTTCAAAGCAGCCCAACGCCCTGACGTTCGAACGCGACAGGCGGCCGGTGATCGGCATCACAAGGGGATTGCTCGGAGCAGGTCTCTCCTACACGGAGGCGGAGTGCGTACTCGCCCATCAACTCGCCAGCATCATCACGGACGATTACCTGCACCGCCCCGGCGCGCGGGCCTTTGACGTTATCGCATACGTGCTGCTTGGAGCTTTATCGCTGGTGGGGATGGGGGGTGCGGCCATGGCTGGAGCCGGACGCGCGGTATGGATCGGGGTGCTCGTCCTGCTCGGGATCGCCCTCGTGCTTTTCTTCGAGGGTTTGATGATGCGAAAGGTCGTGGGCCCGAGAAAACACGACTACCTGCTGGACGACTCCATAGCCGCAAGCGTCACGGGCCGGCCGGATGCGCTCGCCGAGGTTATCCGTCGACTCGACGGAGTGGTCAACGGTAGATCCAAACGTTCTTTCCCCGATAACGAGTTCGGCCTCGAGCACTTCTTCGTGATGCCGTACAGGTGGAACGACACGCCGGAGTCGTTCGTAAGACGACGCCACGCCGACCTGAAGTGGGATTCGAAGGATGCCACAAGAGAAAGGCAGATCGCCGGAGTACGTTCCACCATGGACGATCTCGCAGACCGCGGACAACAACTCCTTACCGAACGCCTCTCCAACCTCGAGCAAAACACCTGGATTCCCCGTTAACCAAATCTTCTCCCCCTCGAGGAGGGAAGAGATGGCATCAGGCTTTTGCGTCGGCTTCGGCGGGTTGCTTGACATCTTCGCTCTTATCGCGAAGGACCTGCCTGATGATCTCGCTGACTTCTTTGACGAAAGAGAACTGCATGTCTTCTTTGACGAAGTCGGGGACCTCCTCGAGGTCTTTTTCGTTCTCTTCGGGCAGTATCACTTTCTTTACGCCGGCGCGGTGCGCGGCTATGACCTTCTCCTTGATGCCGCCGACGGGCAGCACCTTGCCGCGCAGCGTTATCTCGCCCGTCATCGCGATATCCTTGATGACCGGCCGGTCTGTCGCCGTCGAGATGAGCGCCACCGCCATTGTCACGCCTGCCGATGGACCGTCTTTGGGGATGGCGCCGGCGGGGACGTGTATGTGAACGTCGTTCTTCTCGAAGAAGTCCTTGTCAATGCCGAGCTCGTCGGCGTTGGCGCGAGCGTAAGTAACCGCGGCGCGAGCGGACTCCTGCATGACCTCGCCCAGCTTGCCCGTGAGGCTCAGGTTGCCCTTGCCCGGGTATGACTCCGCCTCGACGAACAGCACATCGCCGCCCGCCTCGGTCCAGGCCAGCCCCGTCGAAACACCGATCTCGTCCGCCTGCCCGATGACCTCCTGTCTGAACTTGATCGGCCCGAGCATATCGTGGAGGTCGTCTCCAGTGACCTTGAACGGGCCTTTCCCGCCCTCGGCGACCTTGCGCGCGATCTTGCGGCATAGTCCGGCAACCTCGCGCTCGAGGTTGCGGACCCCGGCCTCGCGGGTGTAGTTGCGGATTATGCCGTGCAGCGCACTGTCTTCGATCGTCAGGTCGGAGTCCGTGAGGCCGTGCTCCTCGATCTGCCTCGGCACGAGGAACTGCTTCGCGATCTTTATCTTTTCGGGCTCCGTATAGCCCGGCAGCTCCAGGACCTCCATGCGGTCCAGCAGGGCGGGCGGGATGGTGAACAGTACGTTGGCCGTCGTTATGAACATGACCTTGGAGAGGTCGAACGGGACGTCCAGATAATGGTCGCTGAACGAGTTGTTCTGCTCGGGGTCGAGCACCTCGAGCAGCGCCGCCGCGGGGTCGCCGCGGAAGTCCACACCGAGCTTGTCGACCTCGTCGAGCATGAACACCGGGTTGCTGGTGCCGGCCTTGCGCAGGCCCTGGATTATCCTTCCGGGAAGCGCGCCTACGTACGTACGCCTGTGTCCCCTGATCTCGGCCTCGTCGCGAACGCCGCCGAGCGATATGCGGTGGAACGTGCGCCCGAGCGCGCGCGCTATTGAATGACCCAGGGACGTCTTGCCGACGCCGGGCGGGCCGACGAAGCAGAGGATCGGACCCTTGGTGTCCTCTTTGATGTTTCGGACGGCGAGGTACTCGACTATCCTCTCTTTGACCCTCTCGAGGTCGTAGTGGTCCTCATCGAGGATACGCGCCGCGCGTTTGACGTCGAGGTTGTCCTCGGTGCTCTTCTGCCATGGCAGGTTGACCATCCAGTCGAGGTATGTGCGCGCGACCGTGTACTCGGCCGCGGCCGCGGGCATGTTCTCCAGGCGGTCGAGCTCGCGCTCGGCTTCCTTCCTGGCTTCCTCGTTCATACCCGACTCGTCTATCTGCTCGCGCAGCTCGTTGATCTCTATCGTCTTTTCGTCGAGCTCGCCCAGCTCTTTCTGTATAGCCTTGAGCTGTTCGCGCAGGAAAAACTCGCGCTGTCCTTTTCCGAGCTCGGACTGCACCTGGTCCTGAATGCGGGAGCCGATCTCGAGCACCTCGACCTCGTGGTTGAGGAACACGGTCAGCTTGCGCAGGCGCTCCTTGATGTTAAGCTCCTCGAGGAGTTCCTGCTTCTGGACCGTATCGAGGTTTATATTCGCGGCGAGAAAGTCGGAGAGGTCGTTTGGTTCGTTGACGTTCATGGCCGCGACGAATATCTCGTCGGGAAGGTAGGGCGCAAGGCTCACGATATTCCTGAAGAGGTTGAGCGCGTTGCGCGCAAGCCCCTCTATCTCGACGCCGTCCTCGATTTCGTCGCGCAGGCGCTCTACCTTGCCTACGGGGTACGGTTGCGTCTGCGTGTACTCGGTTATCCGGATGCGGGCTATGCCCTGCACCAGCAGTTGCATCTTGCCATCGGGAAGCTTGAACATGCGCGCGACCGCGACCGCGGACCCGACATCGTAGAGCTGTTCCGGCTTTGGCATCTCGTCTTCGACGTCATCTCTCGCCGCGGCGATCCCGATGATGCGGTCACCCGCGAGCGCGTCGTCAATCAGTTTTATGTGAGGCTCCTCCGTCACGAGGAGCGGTGCGACTATGTGTGGATATACGACTGTATCCTTGAGAGGGAGTATCGGGAGCTCCTCAGCGATCTCGATCTTGTCGATCGGAGTACTCGCTTCGGCTTCACGCTCCTGGCTCTCGGCAATAGCCTTAATCACCGTAGCCCTCTCGTCGGTGGGATCTGCTTCGTCAGGTAACATGTTCTGCCAATCTCCTCCGGTCAGGTTTCTAGGCGGACACATCTATGTCCACCTCCTTCGGCGGCTCCTTCGCGGTCTTTGGGAGCCTTATCTCGAGGAAGCCCTCGTCGTACGTGGCGCGCGCCTCCCCGGCATCCACCTTCGAGGGCAGTGGTATCTCTCGTTCGAACGTGCCGTAACTTATCTCCATCAGGTGATAGTTCCTGCGCGGGGCGCTGCCGGGCTCCCTCCTGATTCCCCTGATGTATAAGATGTTGTTCAGGACTTCTATGTTGATGTTCTCGGCGCTTACGCCCGCCAGGTCCGCCGTCACTACCACCTCCAAGGTGGTCTCGGAAACATCGCAGAGGGGCTTCCACGCCTTCTCGAAGAAGAAGACGGGCCTCTTCCAGCGCCCGAGGTGCTCGAAGAACCTCTCCATCTCCCTCTGGATGTCATCGGGGCCGGCCATCCCCATCTCCTGCTTGATGTCCATTGATTCGCCGCCTTTCATCCGCCAACTACGGCCCGCTCAAGGCTTCGCGTAGTCGGTGCCCAGGACCACGACGACGTCCGAATTCTGCTTGGATGTGATCGCGTCGCTGCTCTCGATCATTGGTTCCTGCACTCCGGCAAGGTCTGCCGCTACTATCCCTGCCTTGGAACTATTATCGTCGGCATAGTATATCGTAGTCTTGCTGTACTTACTCTCCGAATTACCCGTTCGAACGCTCGAGAAGCCATCCTTTTGAAGCTCGGATGCGACCGACACCGCTAGGCCGGCGGTCCCCGTACCGTTGAGAAGAACTACGCTGATGCTCGCCCTGACTGAAGAACTCGAAGAAGACTGTCCCTCCGACTTCGTATCGACGACCTGCCTGGTCTTGAACGTGTCAAGCATCGACTGGAACTCGGGCATGTCGACCAGGTAATACCAGACGCCGTTCATCACTTTGGGTGTGCCCGGCGCGGTAGTCATCGTCAGGTTGCCTTTTCCTGCCCCCTGCAGGCGCCGTCCGAGCGAAAGCATCTCAGTGAAAGACAGGTCGGTCTTTATGTTCTTGGAGGCGACGTCAACGAGCTTGATCGCCTTGAACGGGTTGCGCACGTGGGACACGCTGGAGAGCATCGCCTGAAGGAACTTCCTCTGGTTCTTGATGCGGTCGAGGTCGCCCGCCGGCACCGATTGCACGTCGTGACGCGCGCGCACCAGAGCGAGGGCCTGATCTCCCGTCAGCACGACGTCGCCCGCCGGGACATTCCCGGCGTACTTATCGTTGATTGCCACATCCACGTGCATCTTTACGCCTCCGATGGCGTCTACTATTGCCTTGAAACCGACGAAGTCTATCTCCACGTAATGGTTTATATCCAGACCGGTGAAATCCTTCACGGTCTGAATTGCCAGTTTCGTACCTCCGAACGCGTGGGCGGCGTTTATCTTGCTATAGCCGCTCTGCCCCGCTATCTTGACCCGAGTATCGCGCGGGATAGAGATGACAGCCGCCTTGTTATTCGCGGGATTGACGCTGACGAGCATCATTATGTCTGTACGGCTCTCGGTCTCACCAGGGACGCTCCCCTTGTCGACCCCCATCACGAGAGTCGTGACCGGTTTACCGCTCTTCTTGGAGTCGAGCGCCTCGTCCACGCCCTGGACTCGCATCTTGCCTTCCTTGGATTTCAACCATACATAGCCCCATATGAAGACTACGAGGAGGATGATCACCAGGGCGATGGCGCTCCACTTCAATACCGAGGTCCACTTTATGCGGCGCGTCTTGTGGTAATGCGGCTGGTCCCCATCGAGGTGGATGTTCGGCTCATGTGGGGCGGCGTTCCGTCCACGCAGCTCTCGCCTCTTGAAACGTCTCTTGCGGTAGAGATGGGGTTGGTTGTCGCGCCGGACGCGGAGGCGCGGTCCGCCGATGTCATTATCGTGTCGCCTCATATGAATATATCCCCCACAGGAAGGGGGCTCATTTCATCAGAGGCTCATCTCTGGCTTTCAGTTTACACTAATTGAGCCAATCAGTCAGGTCGTAATTCTGATACTATGTTCGCGTCGGGAGGAAGACCGCGCCGGCAACCCTTCCGTGGTCAACCTTTATTACGAAAACAGTCGGCGAGGCCATACATGAAATATCCGAAATCATCTCTATCAAAGGACGAGACGATCGTCTTCGACGTCCACCATCACGCGTTAGTCCTGGCGAAGCCCGCCGTCATACTCATCGTCTACGCCGCGGTCTGGTTTGTGCTGATGATATACGTGGGATTCTTCCGGACGGATTGGGCTCTCCTCGCCGGTATCATCCTTTTTATCGTCGCCGCGTCGTATATCGCCTGGGAGATACTCTCCTGGACACACATGAACCTTGTCCTGACGGACCGCCGTTTTATCTACCAATCGGGCGTTTTCACGAGGCATTCCCGTGAGATCCCGCTCTCAAAGATCAATGACGTCACTATGCTTCAAATGGTTCTTGGACGCCTTTTCGGCATGGGGGATATCATCATCGATTCGGGTTCAGACTCGGGTCAGTGGGCAATATTCGACGTTCCGAGGCCGGGGAACCTCAAGCTGAGCATGCTCGAGGGGGCGCATGCCGCGCAAAATGGTCCCGCTGGGGACAGGGAGCTGGCGCTGGAAGCGGCAAGAACGGTCAGCCGCGAACAACCAACGCTGGAGCTCCCACCGCTTCCTCCGGAGAGGCCTCCCCTGTACTCTGAAATCGTGGACCAGATAGAGCGGCTCGACGCGATGAGGGAGCGGGGAGTGATAAGCGGCGGCGAGTTCGATGAGGCAAAACAGGGCCTGCTCGCCAGGCTCAACAGGGAACCGGAGGAATGATGACTGACAACGGCACGAGAATAGTTGACTTCCATATACATACCGAGATGTGCGGGCACGCGCGCGGAACCGTGGACGAGATGGTCGAATCCGCCATCGAGAAAGGGTTTGCCCGGGTCGGAATCGCCGACCACATGCCGCTGCTGTACGGGACCGACCCTCACCTGGCGATGGCTCCCGAGCGGCTGCCCGAGTATGTCGAGAAGGTGCTGGAAGCCAGAGATCGCTACGGGGACCGCATCCAGGTATTGCTTGGCATAGAGGCGGACTATCATGGCCCTACGCAGACTGAGCGTCTCGAGATGCTGGGCAAGTACCCGTTCGATTACATTATCGGTTCGGTACATATCCTCGGAGACTGGATATTCGATTCGCCACTCGAAGTCGAGCGCTACGACGAGATAGACCTGGACAAGTTCTACATACAGTATCTCAACGAGGTCGAATCGATGGTCGAGTCGGGGGTCTACGACATCGTGGGACACCCCGATCTCGCGAAAAAGTTCGACAAGCGCCCGACCATCGACCTCGCCCCCCGCTTCCGCAAGCTCGTCTTCGCGATGAAGCGACGCGGCATCTGCTACGAGGTCAACACCGCTGGGCTTCGCTGGCCTGTAAAGGAAATGTACCCCGAGCCCGCGTTCGTCCAGGTCGCCGCCGAGCTCGGCGTGCCCGTCACCCTGGGCTCCGACGCCCACGGTCCCGAGGACATAGGCCGCGACTTCGAACTGGCTGTCGACCTCATCAGAAGCTCCGGCTACGGACAGATCGCCACCTTCGAATCCCGCCGCATGACCCTCACCCGTCTCCCCTGACTTGAAAGAACGGGTCATGCCAGGTCTGTTTTTTCAAGCCCTTAGAACAAGACAGAATCAGGTCGTTTCAACTCGTCTGTTAATTGGATGGCCCGCCCGGTCAGACCATCACCGAAGAGCCATCCACCAGATGACCGCGGCCAGGGTAGCGAGGACGACGATCGCGACCCAGACGTACCTGGCCCATTGCGCGGCGTCCTCTTGCTGGACGAAATTATCGGCGGGGGCGTCACCTTTATCCGCCATGCTCGGACGCATCGAAACCCCAGGCCTGTCGCCGTTGCTCTCCTCGAGCTGTAGCTCTTGCTTGAGGCGGCAGAGCGGGCAGTCGCGGTAGTCATGGGGAACCTCGACGGTCATGAGCCCCAGGGCTCCGGCGAAGTCGCCGGCGCAACGGTATCTGGCCAGTGGTTGAGGGTGCAGGGCGCGAGACAGAGCGAGCCTGGCGTAGCTGTCAACATCGGCGGGGAGGTCTCCACCGAACGCGGCCTGGCGCGCGGCCTCGAGCCCGTGCCTGAGCGCGATATAGATAACGGCAAGCGTGAAAACGTCTGACGCCGCGCTGGCTCTCGATTGCGATAACTGCTCGGGCGCGGGAAAAACGATGCTCTTGCCGACAAGACCCGGGAACTCGCGGGCCGCATACCAAAACCCATAATCCGAGACCTGGACCTTGCGCTCGGCTGAGACCCAGATATTTGTCGGGCCGAGACCGAGGTGAAGCACGCCCCAGGCACGCGCGGCCTCGACCGGGGCCACGATGTCTTTGAAGATATCTTCGGCTCCCTCGACGCCGCTCTGCTCTGAGAGAAGCCGAGAGAGCGGCTCGCCGTCGGACGGTTGCATGGTGGCAAAGCACCGGCCCGGACCCTGACCCCAGTCGAGAACCTGGAGTACGCCGGGGTGGTCGATCCTCGCCCAGGCCTGCAACTCGGCAAGCATCAACTCCCAGGCGCCTGGAACATCGGAGATCGCTGGCTCGAACGCGCGAAGGAAGACATCGCGGTCGAGCGGCACATGGTGCGCCCTGTAGATATCTCCCCAACAGTCGGTCTCGATGAGATCTGTCAGCAGGTATCCTGATTCTTTGAAGAAGTCACTGTTTTCCATGGTTGCTCTGCTTTATCATAAAGCATACCAAGCAAAACGTCCATAGCCTTCTATGTCCAAGGTCGAGCGTGGTCAGGTCTGTTTCTTATGGAGGGTTTGTGCTTACGCGTCGAATTGAGGATTCACCGGATCAGTGGCCTCTGAAGAACGGGGGGATGCGAGATGTTGGTATGTCCTGAACCCGCATTTATCATATCAAACGGGAAGGAATACCGGCTTGTATTGCTGAATTTCTGATTAGAAAGGGATTTGTCGGCACTCTTAGATCTCCACGAGGTGAAACCCATTGGGTGAAAGCGAAAACAACGCTTTGAAGCTCCAATTCGACGGCCACTTGAGGCTTGAGTTCAGAGGCGCCAAGGTGACAACGGATGCCGGTCTCCTGGCGGTCAGGGAACTAGACGACGCTCTCAGGCTTACCGAGATAGCCGGTGAAGAGCTGTCAGATATGAGGATAGGCAGGAACTTGCAGCACGAGCTTGCCGGTCTACTCCGCCAATCGGTCTACGCCCGCCTCGCCGATACGAGGACGTTAACGACCAGGAGGCGCTCACCAGGGACCCGGCCATGAG
>Ga0182021_10000365_pt1 | contig 47364 bp, 45 predicted proteins | sample 612E3MmetaG_FD_120493 | JGI IMG/M metagenome (GOLD analysis project Ga0182021, IMG submission 120493) | Permafrost microbial communities from Stordalen Mire, Sweden - 612E3M metaG (Illumina Assembly) | ecosystem: Environmental > Terrestrial > Soil > Wetlands > Permafrost | place: Sweden... | reverse complement strand
GGTGCCGTCGTACTTCCAGACTCCGGCTGTCTTAGTAGAGCTGTTCCAAGCACCAGCGTAGAGAATGTTTCGACCCTGGTCGCAGGCGAGGCACCCGTACGAGACCCCACCACCGGTGTCGGTCCAGGTAGTACCGTCGTACTTCCAGATTCCGCCTGTCTGAGTAGAGCCGTTCCAAACACCAGCGTAGAGAATGTTTCGACCCTGGTCGCAGGCGAGGGACTTGATGATAAAGCTCGAGACCCCTCCACCGATGCTGGTCCAGGTGGGACTGGTGTTAGGGGTTGCACAGGCCCAGACCCCGTTGTACGTCCCCGCGAAGAGCATGTTGTGGACGGAGTCGTAGGCCAGGCAGTCGACTTCGGAGCTCGAGAGCCCTCCACCGGTGCTGGTCCACTTGGGAACGGTGTCCGGGTTGGCGCAGGCCCAGACCCCGTTGCCGCCTGTCCCCGCATAGAGTAAGTTGTGTGTCGAATCGTAGGCGAGGGATTGGATGTAAAAGCTCGACATGCCTCCACTGATGTTGGTCCAGCTCGAGGCGGCTAGCGCCAGTTGTGGCGCTATCACCTGCATGAGCAGGAACGCCGTTACGATTAGAAGTGTAGCAAAGGCCAGTGTCCTTGACTTCATGATTTGCCCCCGTTTGCAGATGCCGCTGTTCTCGCTTGTGCCCCGGGTGTTCCGCTCAAAACCGCACTTACCACGATTGAGTCTATCAGCATTCCATATCCGGATGTCAATAACGCAATGGTTGTACTGCAGTATTCTTCATCTACTGCTTCCGCCTCATGCCTTGTGGTAGTGGAGCCGGCGGGCAGCATGCTACAAGAGCTTAACGGCGCAATTTGCTGGCGGAGAGGGTGGGATTCGAACCCACGGTGGACTAACGCCCACAACGGTTTTCGAGACCGTCTCCTTCGGCCACTCGGACACCTCTCCGTTGCCTATCTTAACTTAATGTCCTGATGGTGCAAGCCGCCATTGGATATCCGCTATCGAATCAAGGTGACTATGAGGATGTGCAACAGTTCCGGCCTCGGAGATAGGAAAACGGAAGAGCGCGCCGAAAAGAAATGCCAGCACTCTGGACGCTATCAGGAGGTGTCTCGAGATGAACATCTACAGCAGGTATTTCGAGGACAGAGGGGAGATTCCCAGTAGGTACACTTGCGACGGTGACAGCGTAAATCCGGAATTGGAGATAATCGAAGTCCCGCGGGAGGCAAAGAGCCTGGCGCTGATAGTCGACGACCCGGACGCTCCAGGTGGCAGGTGGGTCCACTGGACCATATGGAACATCGACCCGGAAACGGCCTACATCAAGGAGGCAGACATGCCCCCGGGCGCCGTCGAGGGCGAGACCTCGGCAAAGAATGTCGGCTATCATGGCCCGTGCCCTCCCACCGGCACGCACCGCTATTACTTCAAGCTGTACGCTCTCGACAGCATGCTCGCCCTTCCACACGGCACACCGTTCCCCGAGCTCGAGCGCGAGCTTGGCGAGCACACTGTCGAGTACGCGGAGTTGATGGGTCAATATACTCGCTCGGGCGCTTGAACCTGGTGGCAGCGCGACGTCGCCTGTACGCGGGCGCGAAACCGGCTACCTCAGGTGGTCGAAGAAGCCCTTCAGCAACAGCCGGCATTCGTCTTCGAGGATTCCTGCAATAACATCAACACTGTGTCCCAACCTGCCGTCTTCGAGAATGTTGTAAGCTGAGCCGCCTGCCCCGGCCTGGGGGTCGCTTGCACCGTAGACGACCGTGCCAAGGCGTGCCAAGACTATCGCGCCAGAGCACATCGCGCAAGGTTCCAGGGTCACGTAGAGCGTCGATCCTGCCAGCCTCCAGTCACCGGCGTTGACGCCTGCCTCTCGGAGCACCAGTATCTCCGCGTGCGCGCTCGGATCGCCCAATGCATCGCGGCGGTTGTGGTCGAGAGCAAGCACGGCTCCGTCGCGGACCAGCACAGCTCCGATCGGAACCTCACCCTCGTCTTTTGCCGCCAGGGCTTCCTCTATCGCCATTTTCATGAAGTCGTGATGTGTGGACATCTCGCTCGCCCATGCCGAAGTCTGACGTATCTGGTAGGAGATGAATCGGTCCTGGCTTTCGGTCTGACGACGAAGGTATTGGTTGGCACGCCCGCAGGGACATCGAACCGCGCTCGGGTCGTTGCCCTCGCTTCACCAGGGGGGATTCGCATCCCCCCTAGGTCGCTCGCGTTCGCTCGCTGTACCCCCCATGTTTGAGATCTGATAAGGGGGCTTCGCCCCCCTCTGCCCCCTGGTTCGAGTCCTGGAGGTGAGGTTCAAGGGTTGGCACGCCCGCAGGGACTCGAACCCCGAACCTCCCGGTCCGTAGCCGGACGCTCTATCCAATTGAGCTACGGGCGCGCGATATGCCAATCGAACAGACAGTAAGTATACCAACAGCACATTTTCAATGCTATTGGTTGAGTCTCCGGTTGAACTGGCCAATCCGTTGGCGGAGCCGGGCCTCAGGAGACCCGGCTCAAGAGGGAAAAACAAAGCCCGCCGCGAGATATACGATCAGGTCGATCACCAGAAAGACGAGATGACCCACCGTCGTATGGAGAAACGGACTGCCTCCCTGGACTATGAGGGCATGACTACTTTGTCTGGCTGGAAGTCGAGGCAGAGACCTTCCAGATGTTGCCCTCTTTGACCAACGAGAGAGCGCCGCTCTGGCTCTGACCGCCCTGGGTTACCTTGACGCTTACGGTCGCTTTGTCGCCCGTGATCTTTTCGCCACTGACGGCGAACGAGACATCTGCAGACGGCTTGCCCTGGCTGGTGTAACTACTGACCCACTGCTTGCGCGTTATCTTCTTCTGGTCAGCGGAGGTGAGAGCGTCGTACGAGGCGCTCCAGTCGCCGCTCTTAAGGTCGTTGAGCCATTTTGTTACTACCTGCTTGGGAGTACCAGTGCTGGTCGTGCTCTTCTGCCCGCACGACGCGGCGAACAGCCCAAGCCCCAGGAGGCTGATAACAAGAACCGTGATAATCCCCGACTTTTTCAAGAGAGGCTCCCCCTTTGCATAGTTTGACGTCAATTACATTATTTCGCTTCGCTCCATTGGCGGAGGGGGTGGGATTCGAACCCGCCCCACGCTCCTTCGTCGCGCGGTGACCCCAAACGTGATTAAGGTCGAGCACGACCTTTGGCTGTGGGTTCGAACCCACCTTGCCCGCTGATCCATTGGCGGAGGGGGTGGGATTCGAACCCACGTGCCAGTTCACCCGGCTAAACGCTTAGCAGGCGTTCCCCTTATGGCCACTCGGGCACCCCTCCGCGAAATTCGATTATAACAGACGTGGTGCCCAAATCACCGTTTGTACGGCTCGCGATTCCATCTTGTATACCGTGCGCTAAGCCCCTCGTCGAGCTGGCTATCCGTCGAACAAGTTGACTGGTTCGGTTGGTTTATACTGTTAATGATTTCTATACCCTTGCAGGGTGCACGCTTTCGCGGAAGAAGATGTCACCAGGTTCGAAGGCGAACCGACTCCCGACAGGAGGTATTTACATGGTTCAAGACCTGAACGGCAAGTGGGTGCTGCTTACCGGTGCGGCCAGCGGGATCGGCAAGGAAACAGTGCTGCTCCTGGCGCGGGAAGGGTGCAACTTCGTCCTCGCGGACATCGACGAGATAGGCCTTCGCGCAATCGAGCAGGAGGTCAAATCCCTCGGGTGCCAGGTGTTTACCAAGGTGGTCGACGTGACCAACAGGGATCAGATAAAAGCACTGCATGTCGAGGTGGCCGACCGCGTCGGCACGATTGATATCCTCGTGAACAACGCTGGCATCGGCTATAACAACGACCTGCGCCATACCTCCGAAGCCGACTGGAACCGGCTCCTCGCCATCAATTTCTATAGCGCGCTCTACATGACGAACACGTTCCTGCCGGAGATGATAAAGAAGGGCGGCGGCCAGATAGTTAACATATCCACGGGCCAGGTATTTTACCCGGTCCCTACCTGGGGCGCCTACGCGGCCAGCAAGGCCGCGCTCGCCACCTACTCCGAGTGCCTCGCATGGGAGCTGGCTCCGTTCAAGATCAGGGTCACTACGGTCTATCCCGGTCTCATCCGCACCCCCTTCTACAGCGACGTGCGCGCGACCAGGTTTGGCCAGAAGGTCGTGCTATGGTACATAAACGCCCTGGGTAGCAAGCCCCAGGCGATGGCGCGCAAGATAGTAGCCGGCATCAAGAAGCGCAGGCGGAGAGTCATCCAGTCGGCGCTCAACTGGGTCACTTACATAGGCAAGCGACCGGCTCCTCTTGCCTATGACCTGGTCGGTGAGCTCTTCGCGACGGCACTATGTGACCGCGACGAGGAGTGTAAACCCTGGATATAGACCTCCGCGGTGTCTCGCCGTCATGACCACGGGGCACCAACTCCCGTTCGTATATAATCGATTAGTGGACCAGGACGACGAGGAGAGAAGGGGTGATTTGATTGTTGCCGTACGACAGCTTCCTGATCGACGGTCCGTGGTTGCTCAGCATCGGCTGGATCCTGGGCAAGATCGTCAACAAGCTCGTTGACGACGAGGCCCAGAACCAGAAGGTCAAGTGGTACTTGAGCGTTGCCACGATCGCCATGTTCTACATCACGAGCGTTGCGCTCTATCTCAACATGGAGTGGACGCGCTGGATATGGGAGATGTGCGGCGCCGAATCCGGGCGCGACTGGATGATCAACAGCGGCGTATTCAACTTCGACCATGAGAACGTGAGCGCCAGGGGTCACGCCCTCGCGGGGCTCCTCTTCCTCACTTATCCGCTCTGGCTGAAGGCGGGCTTCGCCATGGCGGAGAGGGGGAAGAGCGGCTGCGGATGCGGATGCGAGTAATCTCGAGTCCGGCTGCGACGCAAAGCGTTTCAGTATCATAAGATTTACCCGGGGAACGCTTCCCCGGGTAATTCTCGTAAGGGGGAATGAGATGGACGTCATTACCGATACCGCTTTTCTGGGTTTGCCGCTGTTCAGGCGTGGCAAGGTGAGGGATATCTACGAGGCGGGCGACGACCTCGTCATAATCAGCACCGACAGAATATCGGCATTCGATGTCATCATGGACCAGGGTATTCCCGGCAAGGGCGCCGTTCTGAACGGGCTCGCTGAGTTCTGGTTCGAGCGGACGGGTGATACCGTCCAGAACCATATGATAAGCACCGACGTCAGCGTCTTTCCGGCCGAGTTCCGGAAATTCGCGGACCGGCTCTCCGGCCGTTCGATGCTCGTTCGAAGGGCCGAGCCTCTCCCTGTCGAGTGCGTCGTGAGGGGTTACCTTGCCGGAAGTGGATGGAAAGATTACCAGCGGGAACAGGCGATATGCGGGATACCACTCCCCGCGGGTCTCCGCCAGGCAGACAGGCTGCCCGAAGCGCTGTTCACTCCTTCGACAAAGGCGGAGGTCGGCACCCACGACGAGAACATCACGTTCGAAGAAGTCACCGGTCAGATCGGTGACGACATAGCTGAAAACATAAAGCGATACAGCATCGGGCTCTACCAGCGCGGGAGCGAGATCGCCGAGTCGAGGCACATTATCCTTGCGGATACCAAGTTCGAGTTCGGGATGCTGGACGGAGAGCTCTGGCTGATAGATGAGATATTCACTCCGGATTCCTCGCGGTTCTGGCCAAAGGACCAGTACGAGCCAGGCCATGACCAGGTCAACCTCGATAAACAGGTGTTGCGTGACTGGCTCGAGACGCTCGACTGGGACAAGCAGCCGCCGCCACCCGAGCTGCCAGGCGACATCATCGAAAAGACAGCCGAGCGGTACAGTTACATCCAGAGCGTGTTGCTTGGAAAGTGATACCTTCTCCCCTGCCCTTTGAGGCTACCACTACTTGAGAGCGGCCTCTCAGCACGCTCGGAGCCGGGCCTGAGAGACCCGGATCAAGATATTTGGGGAGGCGGCTTTAGAAACCGACCTCAAGTATTTTTCTCAGGCCCGGGTCATTCCGGCGGAGTTTCAGGGCATGGAATTCTGGAGGCTGCCGGTGCCTGTGCCGAGGACGATTACGGTCTTGCCTTTGTTTTCGACAACGCCGGGGCCTATGGTTGCCATCTTGATGTCGTTACCTGACCGGAAAGTGATTATACCGCCCTGCACCGTCGTCATGTCCCTGTACTCGGGCTTGCCTGAGAGCTGTTCCTTGTACCAGGCCACGACCTTCTCGACGGAGTCCGTGGTCACGAACTGTGCCACCGAGGTGGCCTGCCCACCCTGAGAGTAAGAGGCCGATGAGTTCGCCGACGCCTTTGCACCCGGGTATATCGGCATTCCGAGCTGAGCTTCGGTCGGCGTCTTTGTGTTGAGTTGAACCGAGCCTTTGTCGGTGTTGATGTTCAGGCTGCCCTTGTCGGTGTTTACGCTGATACTCTTGGAACCGCAGCCGACCAGCGCTGCCGCTCCGAGGACCAGGAAGACCGCAAGCATCGCCACGATTGCCTTCTTCATCAGTGTCCCCTCCTGCTTGAATTTGAGCTCTGTGGATATCGTACCATACGTCGTCAGGCCAGATCCCTTGTTCAACGCGAGTCTTACCCTGGCGCAAATCCAAGAAAGAGACCCGGGCCTGAGAGACCCGGCTCAAGAAGCAGAAACAGACCACAGTCTTCTTGTTCTTTTGAATGCAGGGTCTCAAGGGAATAGGAAAGAGCGGGGCCGTCAGGACCCCGCTCTTTTGTTCTATGACCTTTTCAGGTTCTGTTATTTTTTCTTGGCGGCTACCTTTTTCTTGGTAGCCTTCTTGGCGCCGGCACCCTTGCGCTTTGCGGTCGCCTTGGTAGGAAGCTCCATCTTTATGGGAACGTCCATCCGCGGCGGGTGTACCTCCTCAACGACCTTTCCTCCGGGGATGATGTCGAAGCGTTCCACCGCGTGGATGGATGTCGGGCGGGGCTTCTTGGCGAATACTGCCTTCATGGGCATTCCGACCCGCATCTTGTGCTCGTCCAACTCATTGCAGAAGTGCATCATGCGGGTGTCGGCACCGTCCAGAGTTATCCAGACAGCGGTGAACGGCACCTTCATGAGGTGTCCGGTGTTGGGGTCGATGTAAGGGAACCTCACGACGGTAAAGCCCTTGAGCAGCCCCTCGGGGCCGACTTCTACCCACTCGTTAGGCTCCACGAAACACTGGCCGCACACCGCTCGCGGCGGTATGTAGACGATGCCACACTTGGGGCATTTCACTCCCAGGATCTTTCCCTCGTCGCGCATGGCGGCAAGGTACTTGCTCCAGAACGGGCCCATGTGCCAGTTGAACTTGTACTCGATCGGGCCGGACTCATGCGTTAGCAGCTCATACCCGTCGGGGGTGGTCGTCGTCTTCCTTTTATCAGTGTACAGTCCCATTGTCTGTTAACCTCCCTTGACTTATGGCAAGTCTGCTCCGAGTATCATTATGTCAGTCCAACTGCAGCCGCCGAACCCACTCGAGAGAGTCTTTTTGACATTCGGTATCTGCCTGTCGCCTGATTTGCCCATTATCTGCCACGCCGCTTCGCCCACGCGCAGGAGGGCGGTCGCGCCGATCGGGTTGCACGAGATGACGCCGCCCGACGGGTTGATCGGCAGGATCCCGTCCATGTGGGTCGCCCCGCTCCTGATGAGCTTGGGCGCCTGGCCCCTCTCACAGAAGTAGAAGGAGTCCATCCACTTGACCCCGCAGGTAGAGCACGGGAGGTAGAGCTCTGCGACGTCGAACTCTTTGACTGGATTCGTGATGCCCGCTATCTTGTACGCCTCTAGCGTGGCCATCTCGAGCGTCGGCATCCACTGCCATGCCAGGTCGCCGAAGTGCGTGTAGTCATGGCGCACGACCGAAGCGTGCACCCACGCCGGCTGAGGAGCAAGCTTCTTGGCTTTTTCCTCCGAAGAGAAGATCACCGCGCAGGCCCCGTCGGAACGCGGGCACATGTCGAGGAACTTCACCGGGTACGAGAGCATCGGTGAGTTGAGGACGTCTTCGATGGTCACGTGCATCCGGTTGTGCGCGTAGATGTTGTTCATCGCGTTGTTGCGGTCGCGCGCGGCTACTCTCGCCGAGTCCTCCTCCGTGGCTCCATAAGCTTCCATGTACATTGAGTACTCGGTCGCCAGCGGCCCGATGGCGCCGGCGAACGGGTCGCGCTCGAGCACCGGGTTGGCGCACGTCGCGATTGCGGCCTGGGTGTCCGACTCGGAGTTCTTCTCCCAGCCGACGGCCATGACCGTATCGAAGAGGCCGGACGCCGAGTGGTAGTACGCGCAAGCGGCTACCGAGGTGCCCGTCGTGCCTCCGGTGGTGACTTTGATGACCGGCTTCATGCAAGAGCCGAGGCCGTCGGTGGCCCACATGTCGACGTAGTTTACGTTTTCGAAATGGTCCATGTTGCCGATGACTATTGCATCGATATCATCAAGGGTTACCTCTGCGTCGTCGAGCGCCCTCGTCACTGCCTCCGCTATCAACTCAACGCCCGAGCAATCGAGACGCTGCGACGCGTGGTGGGTCTGTCCGACCCCTACGATTCCGACTCGCTTTCCCATATGGCATTCCCCCTACTTACCCAGTATCCAGACGCAATGGGACTGGCCGCACATCCCGTTGATGCCGTGTGCGAGGGCTTTTTCAGCCTTCTTCACCTGGCGCTTGCCGGCCTCACCGCGGATTTGAAGTACGCATTCGATGAGGGCCGCCAGCCCCGCGACCTGCACGGGATTGGCCGAGAGCCTTCCGCCCGACGGGTTGACCGGCAGCGCCCCGTCCATGTTGAAGGTGCCGCGCTCGGTCATCTCGGGACCCATGCCGTCCTCGCAGAAGCCAAGGCCTTCGAGCCACATCGGCTCCATGTAGGAGAAAGCGTCGTATACCTCGGCGACGTCGATGTCGTCCAATGTGACACCCGCCATGTCGTAGGCCATCTTTGCGGCCTGCTTTAGCGCGCGGGTATCCGCGAGGTCGCGGTCGCCGAGCCTGTACGCGTCAGAGCAATGGCCGACGCCGTTGAGCCAGACCCTCTTCTTGTTCGTCGTGAACTTCTTTGCGTTGCGCTTGGCCGCCAGAACGACCGCGGCCGCGCCATCGGTCACCGGAGAGCAGTCGAGCTTCTTAATGGGCGTCGCGAGCATCCTGGATGCCATGACGTCCTCGACCGTGATCTCCATGGGAAGCATCGCGAACGGGTTGTTCATCGCGTTGCCGTGGTTCTTGACCGACACCATCGCGAACTGCTCCTCGGAGCCCCCGGAGGTAGTCATGTACCTGCGGGCCTGCAGCGCCGCCGAACTCACCGCGTCGAGCCCGAGCTTGCGCTCGACCAGCGGGTCGAATGAGGTGTTGGTAATGCCGTTCATGTTGCTCTCGGTGCCCTTGTGATGCGCGACTACCATGGTCGTGCCGAAGCTACCGGAGAGGATTCTCATCATGCCGTAGAGGACACCGAAAGTGCCGTCGCCCTCTACCGTCGAAATATCTTTGCCAAACGCGCCGGAGGCGTCGGATATCGCCATGCTGGATATAGTACGGCCATCCCAGAAGTCGCTGGAGACTGACACGACGTTGTCGATATCTTTGATGGTTATGCCCGCGTCTTTGAGGGCCTTCGTCGCCACGTCGAAGACGAGCTCATGAAATGTCTCGCGCATTCCGGCGCTGTACTTCGTCTGCCCTACGCCTATGACAGCTACTCGTTCCAATTATCTCACCACCGTTCTTTTTCCGCTGACGTTAAGCGATGGGCTTGAAGTGCTTGATATCCGTGATGTGGCCATCGCGTTCCTTGGCCATCACGGCCTGCACCCGCATTCCCACCTTGACCTTATCTGGATCCACACCGTCGATCAGATGGACCAGGCCCGTGTCGGCTCCGTCCATCTTGATGACACCGTAGACGAATGGTGGCTTCTTGGGGTGCAGCCCCGGCTCGCTGTAATGAACCACGGTGTAGGTCTCGACCGTGCCCGTGCCGGGCAGCTTGATCCAGTCGTTCATGTCCTTGTAGCAATCGATGCACTTGATCTTGGGGGGGACGTAGACCTTCCCGCAGGACGGACAGCGGTTTGCCCAAATTTCTCCGTCATCCCTCAGCTGTACGTACCATTTGCTGAGGGTGCTGCCGACGGTCCAGGAATAGGGCACGCATATCTTGCCCGGGAAGATGATCTCCTCCACCTCGTCTTTCCAACCAGCCAACTGCCTCACCTCTTTTCGCCAAACCGTTACAAGACTCTATTAATTTGCGGAACCAGGGAACCTTGGCGGGGTTTCTCGTGAACGGAGTCGGTGACTTGCCGCGGCCGCATGATGGGCCGGCGCGGATGGCCTTGACATGAACGAGTAAGGTCTAAGCAAGCTGCTCTCCGTCACCTCTGGGCTCTGAACAAAAAGCGAGACTATTCTATAAGTTTTGAACGTATAGTCAATCTGTAGAGCGGCAAGTCGAGCAACTTGAACGGAAAGTTTGTTGGATAAGTGTGGGTGGGAGGCTTGCCGTTGCGAGGAACCGGGCTGGTTCGGTCAGGCGGTCGGTTCGATCTCCAGGTCGACCCCCAGGACCTCCTTGCCGTAGCAGGCCCTGTAACGCCCGGACCGCAGAGCCTCCATCAACTCCACCTCGTCGGCAATTTCGTCCTCGAAGACGGTAACGCACCGGCCGATATGGCTGACGTGATGAGCGTCGCTTCCCCCGACGCCGAAGAGCCCGTACTTTTCGCGAATGCACTCGGCCTCGTCATTGCTCTTGCGGGTCATTGCCCCGTTGTGCGTCTCGATGGCGGAGATGCACTCGAGGAGGTCTTCGTCCATTCCGTCCCGGTGGCGGTGCCGCGCGTCGGCGACCCCCCGGCACGGATGCGCGGGGATGATGACCCCGTTGCGCTCCTGCACCTCGCGCTTGAGGTCCTCGAACGGGAACAGGTAGTAGCGTATGTTCGTCTCCCAGCCGAACACGATCATGTCCCCGAGCTCAGTGTAGACCTCCATACCGCGGAATACCTTGAACCCCCGCTCAAGCGCGTACTCGTAGTTGACCTGCGCACCACGAAATGTGGAGTGCTCGGTAACGCATACGGCGTCGAGGCCGAGTTGGCGCGCACGTTCGACCAGCTCCTCAGGCTGGACCGAAGAGCACCTCGAAGAGATGTTGGTGTGTACGTGCAGATCTACGAGCATACGTGTGATTCTACTTCTTCTTGAGCCGGGACTTAAGCCTTGTAGCGAAACCCGGTTCGTTTTTCCGGTCGCGGTCAGACGGCCTTGTCACGCCCAGCGCCGATTCGGCTGAGATGATCGCGAGTCCGACCAGCAGCGTGTCTACAGCACTCTGATGTAGAATCATACGCTTTTTCCAGATCGGAGAGAACTTCTTGTCGAATCGATAGACCGAGATGACCGGGAAAATCCTGCTGAACACCCTGGCCACGTTTCGCCAGAACGGGCTGCCGGGCTCGGTCCTGTCTTCGCGGTAGTGCTGAGCGAAGGCGAGGAAATGCAGTGACAGGTAGCTGTAGCCGTTTTCGCCCAGGAAAGCCGCGGTCTTGGCGATGATGTACTCGGACATTGCACCCGGCGCGTCGAGCCTGCTGCGGTGGATATCGAGCGAATACCCGAGGTGCGGGTACATGGGGACCCAGTACATGAAGCCGATAGGGCTCATGTCTTTGTCGTAAGCAACGGACAGCAGGCAGTCGGGGTCCTCTGAGCTCATCAGGCGGCCGAGCCCCATCGAGTAACCGGTCTCTTCCTTGCCGCCGCGCCAGTCGGTGGAGATCCGACCGAGGTCATGTCTGATGTGGGTCGGCATGCTCGAGTTGAACATGAACTCGATAGTGACCCCGGACTTGTCGAGCTTGTTCACCGACTGTCTCAGCTTTCGTACGTCACGGCCCTCGAGCGTGAACCGTGATAGGTCCAGCACCGATTCGTCGCCGAAATGAAACCCCTTGAGCCCGGCATCCTCGTACAACGGCAGCAGGTCACCATTAGCGGCGACACCTCCCACGCGCCACCCACGCTCTCGGCAATACTCCTTGAATGACTCTATCGCTGGGGGTATGAGGTCTGTGCGCCCCACGGGATCGCTGGAGATGATCGCCAGGTCACCGACCAGCTTGTATGCGATGAACATCTCGTCGCCGTAGAAGTAAAGCCTCTTGTCATCGCGGAGGTTGAAATAGGCGAGCGAATCAGACCCGTAACGCTTGACAATGTCTCGTGCCTTTTCACGGAGCAACGGGTCGGAAACGGCGGCCTCACGATAAGGCCTGAATAGCATCACTCCGATGAACACGATAATCGCCAGCGCGAGGAGTATCAGTAGATCTTTGTAGACAACCATCCAGCCGCTGAAAAGAAGGTCGCTCTCACCCGCCGCCACCTGGATCGAGCGGTACGCGAGCGCGTAGGCCCGGCTTCCGCCGAGCCCGAGGTCGAACCGTAAAAAGTAGAGGCCCACGACCCCGTAGGCGAAGAACGATGCCATCAGGGCGGGCAAGAGGATCTTGAGATGCCTGAATGACTTCCTGTCGGGCCGCGCGGGAAACTCGCGCATCGAGGCAAGGAGCACGACGCCGGCCATCATGGTGAGGATGCCCTTTGCGGGATTCATGCCCTTGAAGATATCGACGACCGCCTGGATGATGATGACCGAGGAGAGGATTATCAGGGCCGTCCTCTTTCTGAGCCACAGCTCGTAACACAGCACCAGGAAGAATATGCAGAGCAGGATGGGCAGCGCGGCAGGCCCCTGCCAGGTGCCGACCCGGACGAACTGCCCCGCGCGTGTGGCCGCGGCCCCGACCCCGTGGCCGATCGCTACCGCGAAGTTAAGGGTGCACATGATCAGCGCCGAACATATCGCGAAGCTCGCGATCGCCGGGTATGCGGGCTCGAGGCACCTCGTTGCCCATTCATTGATTGAGAGGGCTTTGGCTCTGATCAACTACCGGTTTCTCCTCTTGAACCATCAGGGAGCGGCTGGCGCACCCGCTCCCTGAAAGTATCCTTGTTATATTACCGTCACTCGAACACGCCCACTATATTATTCGTTCCTTCTCCGGACAAGCCTACCCGTTTGGACGTCCAGCCCATTCCTGTTGTTTCGTGACATGACGTTGTCGGCATGGTGAAATGCGCTTCCATTAACCCAAAACCGGCGTCTGGAGCCCGGCGTGGATACCACCTCCACCCAGCCACTGGTTTCTTTGCTTCGCTCTCCTCCAGTGGTAAAATATTTGATTGCGAGCACTTACCGGGTTTCGGATTTTCTGCCTGGCTCTGGGGGGATACGCTGGAAGAGCAACCAACCAGCGTTAGGCCGGGCATAGAGAAAGTGACGACGGGCATTCCCGGGTTGGACTAGATCACGGAGCTGCCTCCGCCTTTCCAGAAATTCATCGGCGACCTTTCGGATTAAGAGCGAGGGCTGGTCGGCCTTGATGTAAAGACCAGGGACTAGGTGATTCCAGTGTCGGAGGACGAGCAGCCCGGCCGCGAAAATGCCTCAGAGATCGCGCGGTTGCGCGAGCGGTTGCGCGAGGCCGAAGACACCCTCCGGGCTATCAGCCTCGGCGAGGTTGACGCCTTTGTGGTCACCGGGGAATCCGACGCCAGGGTCTACACCCTCGATGGCGCCGACCAGGCATACCGCACCATCATCGAGACCATGCACGAAGGAGCCGTGACCATAGGGGAAGATGGCACTGTGCTCTACTGCAACTCATTATTCGCGACCATTGTCGACGAACCGATGGATTCCGTCATCGGCTCATCTTTCTTCCGCTTCCTGTCTTCACCCGAGCAGAAGAGTGATTTCCTCCGCCTTTCACAGCTGCAGGCAAACGGCGGTGTCAGGGGCGAGTTCGAGCTCAGGAGCGGTTCCGGCAAGCCTGTGGAGGTGTATCTTGCCGTCGCCCCGATGGACCTCGCGGATTCGCGTGTACTCTTTGCGGTGGTCACTGACCTTCGCGAACAGGAACGCATCGACCGTGAGCGGGCCAGGGAGCTCGAGCGACAGGTCGCGGAAAGGACCTCTGAGTTGCGGAGGTTCAAGTATCTTGCCGACAGCTCTTTCGAGGCCATTAACGTGCTCGATGGGGATCTTCGCCTCGTCTATGCCAACACGGCGTTCTACAGGCTGCTCGGATACGAAGAGGGGGAGTTGCTAGGGCAGCAAAGTTACGAATCGATGCTCTCCGGAAAGCAGGTCGGGTTGTTCCCGGCCGAGCTGTCCGAAGCGTTTGAGAACACGGCAGAGTGGAACGGTGAGATCGAGATGACCCGGAAGGACGGCTCCACGCTGCCGGCGCTGGTTTCAGTCAGTGTCATGCTGGATGACCAGGGGCAGGCAATCGGACGTGTGCTCATGTTCCGCGATATCAGCGACCGCAAGAAGACCGAAGAGGACTTGAGACGCGCCAACGAGGGGCTCGACGCGTATGCCCACACAGTCTCCCACGACCTCAGGAGTCCGCTCTCGGCGGTCATAATGGCAAACGAACTGCTCCGCGACGCGCTCGATGACAAAGACGAGATCCTGCGCTCGGAGATCGACGAAGAGACCGCGCTTATCGGGCGTAGCACCAGCAAGGCCTACAAGCTGATTAACGACCTCCTGCTCCTCGCCGAGGCCGGGCAGCAACCAGTCAACATCACCGAAGTCGACATCAGGGGCGTGGTCCACAAGGTGGTCGAAGAGTACGCGCATCAAGTCGCATCCCATGGCGTCAAACTCCAGATCGATCCTGACCTCGGGACGATCAGGGCAAACGAGACGCAGATGTACCAGGTGTTCGGCAACCTCATATCAAATGCTATCCTGCACAACGACAGCCCCGAGCCGGTCGTCGCCATCAGAAGACTGGATGACAAGGCCGGCGCCCACCGGTTCCAGGTGTGCGATAACAGCTCGGGCATCCCGGAACAGGTGATCGACGAGATATTCACGCCGTTCGTCAGGTCGGGAAAAAACCGCAGTAGTGGAATCGGCCTGGCCATAGTCAAGAAAGTCGTTAGCGCGTACGGAGGAGATGTCAGGGCTTACAACAACGGAGGCGCGTGCTTTGAGCTATCGCTCAGAGACATCAAGACCGAGCCCTGAGCACCTTTTCACACGGAGTCCACAAAAACGTTCCATCCCGTTGGCAGGGGCTGGTTGCCCTTCGTTGAATTAGATATTCCGACATTTCCTTTGACCTGGGATCAATATGACACTTAGCACTGACACCAGAACCCGCATGCTGGTCGTCGACGACGACGCCGAGATCGCGCGGAGTGTGGAACGCCTGCTTTCAAGGCGTTTTCAGGCGTCCGTAGAGATAGCCAGCGACGTCCAGGAGGCGAGGCGGCACCTCGTTTCTCAGGCGATCGACGTGGTGATTCTCGATTACCAGCTTCCCGACGGTTCCGGCCTGCAACTCCTCAACGAGATCACCGGCAAGAAGAACCACCCGCCCGTCATAATGGTCACGGGTCAGGGCGATGAGTCGGTCGCCTCCGAAGCGCTGAGGCTACGCGTCTCTGGATACGTGGTAAAGGACAACAGGATGTCCGCGCGGCTGCCCGAGGCTGTCGCGAACGTCCTCAACGAGATCGCTCTCAATAAAGCCGAGGAGAGGCTGCGGCGTAGCGAGGAGAACGAGCGCGCCCTGCTGAACGCCACTCTCCAGACCCTGGTGCTACTCGACAGGCAGGGGACCGTGCTTGCGGCCAACGAGACGGCGGCTAAACGCATGAAGATGGAGCCAGACGAGATAACAGGAATGAATTTCTTCGAGCACACCCCTCCCGAGCTCGCCCGGGAACGCAAGGAGACGATGGCGGAGGTGTTCAACACCGGCGCACCGGCGCACTTCAGCGATGAGTACAAAGGCACGTACCTCGAGCTGGTGATACACCCAATCGCGGGTGAGAACGGCGAGGTCGAGAGAGTGGCGCTCTTCGCTCAGGATATGACCGAGCGCAGGAGGGCGGAGGACGCGGTCAAGAAAGCCCGCGATGAGCTCGAGGAGCGGGTGCGCGAGCGCACGTCGCAACTGGCCGAGTCGAACCGCGAGCTCCGGGCCGAAATCGCCGTCAGACAGAGGGTAGAAGGCTCGCTCAAGACGCTGTCAGCGCAGGTGCACGGGCAGGCAAGGATGCTCGACCAGATACTCTCCTCGTCCCCCGACCACTTCTACCTCTTTGACACCAGAGGCAAGTTCATCTACGCAAGCGAGCCCGCATCGAAGCTGCTCGGGCTGAAGCAGGGCGAAGTGGAGGGCCGGTACTGGTGGGACCTTGGACTCTCCGAAAAGGCCATGCACCCCCTCGACGTGATGCGCGAGAATGTCGTCAGGACCGGAGAGCAGCGTGCGGGCCGGCTGCATCTTCCGACCGTTAGCGGTGAGGGCGAGTTCGAGTATATCCTCAGTCCGATAACCGGTTGGGACGCAAATGTGAGTGCCGTCCTGGCAACCATGAGGGAAGTCACGGAGGAAGAGCTCGCCATGGACGACCTTCGGCATCGCGCCGTCGAGCTCGAAGAGAAAGCCCGCCTCATGGATGTGCTGCCTTTCGCAATAATCCATCGTGATATGAACGACGGGATCCGCACATGGAACGCCGGTGCGGAAAGCCTGTTCGGGTGGAACGCGGATGAAGCCGTTGGCAAGGTCGCTCACGAGCTCCTCGAAACGGTGTTCCCATGCCCACCCGGTGAGATCGATTTCGTCCTGCTCGCCAATGGTTGCTGGGAAGGGCGTCTGACCCATACTTCAAGGAGCGGCGACGTCGTTCCGGTTATCAGCAGGTGGACCGTCGTGATAGACGAGACCGGCAAACCGGGGGCAGTGCTCGAGATCGACGAGCCCATCGTGCAGGATGCTGTCAGCGACGATTCGGATTCCCCTCCCGACTGACGCGTTACGAGTCCGTCGGTACGCCGAGCTATGATAACCGTTGGATTCCCGCGTGAGCTTCGCGCATGGAGCAATGACGACAGATGACAGTACGATGAGCGTTACGATTCTGACGATGAGCATCGGCTCCGAGGATGACCTCCTCGAGCTGAGGCAGCGGACCAGGCAGATAGCGGGGTTGCTCGGATTTCCCACGCGCCAGCAGGCTGAGATAGCGGCTGGAACGGCTGGGGCGGGCGCAACCATCCTCAACTCCGTATCGCCTGTCGACGTGCAGTTCCTGGTCGAAGAGTCTTCCCCCGCACAACTGTTCCAGGTCATGCTCTCTTTCGATAGTGCATTAGCCGGGACGGATGCGTTCCCGTTCGCCCGGGAGTTGCTCGACGACATCGGCATGACAAGCGAGCCCGAGAGTACGCGAGTGCTGTTGAGCAAGCAGTTCCCCCCGGGTACGCCGAGGGTCGCCGGGGAAGCCCTCTCCAAGATAGCCGGTGAGCTTGCCCGACGGAGCAGGCCCGAAAGCGTATTCCTCGAGATACAGGAACAAAACCGGGAGCTCTTTGGGGCGATGCGGGAGCTCGCACGGTTGAACCGCGAGCTCGATGGGTACGCTCACGTGGTCTCCCATGACCTCAAGGGTCCGCTCACAGATATCATGCTGGCCAACGAGCTCCTGCGGGAGAAGCTCGAGTCGGGCGGCATGAGCGGTGGCGACCGGGGTGTCCAGATGCTCGTTGATACGATAAAGAACAACGTCCGTCGTTCGGCAGCGCTCATCGACGACCTGCTCGCGCTCGCCGAAGCAGGGCAAGCTTCCACTGTGGAATCCGAGCTGGACCTCAACGAGGTGATCGCCCGCGTTCTGGCGGAGAGAGCCCTTGTCATCAGGGATCGAGACGTCGAGGTGCTACTGGACGATGACCTGGGCACAATCCGCGCCAGCGCGATACACATGCACCAACTCTTCGCCAACCTCGTCGACAACGCCATCACGCACAATGACGCCTCGCGGCCCGTGATCGAGATCCGCAGGCTCACGGACGAGCCCGGTGGGTGGGCGAAGTTCCTTTTGCGGGATAATGGCGCCGGCATTCCCACCGAAGAGCTCGAAAAGGTGTTTGTTCCCTTCCACGAGGGCGATAAAGGGTCGACCGGTGTAGAGCTCGCGATAGCGGACAAGATAGTAAAGCTCTACAACGGCGAGATAAGCGCCTACAATAACGATGGCGCTTGCTTCGAGTTTGTAATCCAGGGCCTCGTCGGCTGACAGCACCGACAAGGAGTGCAACCAGTAGCTAGTGGTTGCCCCCCAAACGGGTGCCCGGAGGGAGGCAAACGGGTTAGTCAAGCAGGTTAACCTTGTGGCTACTGCGGGCGGGACCTGGTGAGTAGTAAATACCAATAACGTTCACTATTGTTCAGAGTATTAACAAGACGATCCTAAAATTGAACGTGTTACACACGGATCGTAGTTGAACGCGAGCAACTTCGTTGTTGCTGCGCGCAATAGGGCGGGTCTGCTGACCCGCCCCCTTATTTATAACCACAAGAGGCGAACCGATTGGTCCACGGTTCCGCGGAGGTCACCTGCTGGAGTAGTATCGTCAGGACGGAAGCTTTGGACCCGGCAAAAGGAGTGCGCCGTTATGCAGGACGCCGATCACTACTCACAGCTCCGCGATGTCCTCGACAAGCACCCCTCCGGCTGCCCCGAGGGTCCCGGGATCATCGAGATACTGCAGACTCTCTTCAGCCCGGAGGAAGCGCGGGTCGCGGCCTCAATGGTCTTTGTGCCCAGGCCTGCGGATTGGATCGCTCCACGGGCGGGCCTCGAGCCAGCGGAGGTGGCTCCCATACTCGAGGGTCTCGCGGACCGTGGGTTGACGTACTCGCGCACCAAGGACGGTGTGTGTGGATACGCCCTCCTGCCGGTGATGCCGGGGCTCTTCGAGTTCCCCTTCATGAAAGGCGAGCACACGGAGCTGCAGGAGAAGCTCGCCGCGCTATGGAAAGAGTACCTCCCTGTCTTGAGCCTCGGGTTCGGCAGCCCCGGCATGAGCATGTCACGCATCATCCCGATCCAGGAGCAGGTCGAGAGCGTGCCCGGTATCCTTACTTTCGAGATGATCGATAGCCTCATCGATTCGGCGAAGTCGATCGGCATCGCGCATTGCGCCTGCCGCGAAAGCGAACAGAACTGCGACGCTCCACGCGAAGCATGCATGGTGTTCGACGAGACGTGCGACTACCTCGTCGAGCGAGGCATCGCCCGTTACCTTACGCGTGAGGAGATGAAAGAGAAGCTCCGCGAGTTCGACCGGGCCGGGCTCGTTCACCAGGTCAACAACTCCATGGACAAGACGAGCTTTATCTGCAATTGCTGCAGGTGCTGTTGCATGCTACTCCGCTCGGCCTCCGCCTTTGGCAATACGTTCGTTTACGCTTCCAGCGGATTCATGCCCGAGGTGGATGCGGGCGCGTGCGACGCTTGCGGCATCTGCGCGGAAGAGCGCTGCCCGGTCGGTGCCATGTCCGTCAAGGGCGACACGGCGGTTGTCGATAAGGCGCTCTGCATCGGCTGCGGACTCTGCGTAACCGGTTGCCCCAACGACGCCCTGGTTCTCGTCAGGCGCGAAGCGGCAGCGCAACCGGCACAGACCACCAGGGACATGGGCGTCATCATCCTCCAGGAGAAAGGCAAGCTCGCGGATTTCGTAGAGATGCACTCAAAGTAAGCGGCCGGCGAAAGGGGGTCGAACTGAAGGTCCTGAGCCGCCTGACGTCTTTTCTAAGCAGGCGTTCCAAAGTTACCCTGACGATCGCCTCGCTCGTTATGATCATCGGCATCGGGTTGTTCGATTACTATGCCGGTAAGCAGATAAGCTCGTCGGCGTTTTACATAGTCCCGGTGCTTATCGTGGGATGGTTCGTTGGCACGGCACCCGGCGTCCTTGTGAGCACGCTGAGCGCTATCTCGCTTTACCTCACCGAGGTACTCTGGGGAGCCACGAAGGTCCAGCCACTCGCTGCCGCGTGGAACACGATCGTGCCGTTGCTCTTCCTGTTGCTCCTCGTGGGCCTCACCGCCCTGCTCAAGGCCGCGTTGATTCGCGAGGAGAAGCTGTCAAGGACAGACCCGCTTACCGGCCTTTACAACCGCAGGTACTTCGGGGAGCTTGCCGGAGCGGAGATCCGCCGGGCGGACAGGTACCCGCACCCTGTCTCGCTTGCCTACATGGACATCGACGACTTCAAATCCATCAACGACACACGCGGGCACGCGGCGGGCGACGAACTCCTGCGCACCGTGGCCGACATCCTGAGCGGCGCCTTGCGGCGGACCGACACGGTAGGCCGAATGGGAGGCGACGAATTCGCCGTCATCCTCCCGGACGGCGGGCCAGAGGCCAGCGAGATGGTCGTGAACAAGCTGCACGAATCGCTTTGCGATGGAATGAGGGCAAGTGGTTTCCCGGTATCGGTCAGCATCGGCCTTGTCACTTTCATGAAGCCTCCCGGCTCCTTCGATGAAATGCTCGGTAAAGCTGACAAGGTCATGTACGAAGTAAAACGTGCCGGTAAGAACAGCATCAAATCCGAAATCCTCGGTTCTTGATTTCCGTCTCGAAGCGGTCATCGGTGCCGGGCACAAGGGTAAGATGGGATCCGGCAGGGGATTATTCGGCCGATGTTTCCGGCGCCAGGCTTTTGTGGTGGTCATGGCGGCCGATCCAGTCAGAGAAATGCCAGACGATCTCGAGCAATACGATGGCGGCTCCGGATATGGCCAGCGTCTCGACGATGATGGTCCAGGAAGGTAAATCGAGAGCGAAGAACTCCCTCCCGTAGGGTGTCGCGATCACCAGTATCAGGCCGAGCACCATCGCTCCAACCAGCAGCCCCTTCCACCAGTTGAGTGGCCTGGCAAGCCTTCCAAGCACCCACAGGCCCGCTATCGCGAGCACGAGCGTAGCCATGGTCCTCGATTCCGCGAGCGAGACGGTGGGCTGCACGTGCGAAAGCGATCCGGCGGCGAGCGCGGCGAGCGCCATCACAAGGCCGGCCGGAATGGCGAACCGCAACACCCGGCCGACAAAACCGGAACGGTATCTCTGCTTGTTCGGGGCAAACGAGAGCACGAGCGCGGGTGCGCCGATGGTAATGCTGCTGACAAGTGTCAGGTGTCGCGGCAGAAACAGGAACGCCCAGTTGGCGAGCCCGATAATGAGTGAGAGAAGCGTCGCGTAAGTGGTCTTGGTAAGGAATAAATTCGCCACCCGCTCGATGTTGCCGGCGACTCGCCTTCCTTCACCGACAACCCCGGGCATCGCGTTGAACTGGCCGTCGAGGAGCACGAGTTGCGCCACGGCCTTGGAGGCCGCCGAGCCGGAACCCATCGCTATGCCTATGTCGGCGCGCTTCAACGCGAGCACGTCGTTGACCCCGTCACCGGTCATTGCCACGACATGGCCCCTGGACTGCAGCGCCTGTACCATGTGCTCCTTCTGGTCCGGGTTGACTCGACCAAACACAGTCGTCTCTTCGAGAACGTCGGCGAGCTGGTCGAGGTCTCCGGGAAGGCGCCTGGCGTCGAAAGGTGATCCCACGTCGGGTACTCCCGCGCGCCCGGCGACAGCGGCCACGGTCGTCGGGTTGTCACCTGAGATGACCTTGATGACGACTCCCTGATCGGTGAAGTATTTCATGGTACTGGCCGCATCCTCGCGGACCTGCTCCTCGAAGAGCAGGAGAGCCGCGGGCTGGAAGGAATCCGGCAGCGACTCGGCGTCTGTCTCAGCCTCCGTCCTGGCGAGAAGCAGTACGCGCCAGCCTGTGGAGGCAAGCTCGTTTACCTTGTCCTGGATCCCGCCGCCCGCTCCGCTCTTTTCAAGTAGCACTTCGGGTGCCCCCAGGATCCACGTGCCGCGGTCGCCGAAGCTCTCCGAGCTCCACTTCCTGGCGGAAGAGAACGGTACGCTTCGGGTATGCTCCCAACCGGAGGGAGCGGGAAAAGCCGCGGCTATCGCGGCGAGTGTGGAGCTGCGCGACGAAGTGCTCGCTCCCATTGCGCCGAGCGCGTCCTCGAGTCCCTCCACTGAGTCTAGTGGCTCCATCTCGCTGAACGCGAGATTTCCATCGGTCAGGGTCCCGGTCTTGTCCAGGCAGATGACATCGACACGGGCCAGGCCTTCAACCGCGGGCAGTTCCTGCACGAGCACGCGCTGCTGGCCCAGCGCCACCACGCTTACCGCGAACGCGATGCTTGCCAGGAGCACCAGGCCCTCAGGGACCATGCCGACCAGACCCGCTACCGTGCCCGGGACCGCCCTCTTGAACGTACCGTATACGTGCATCTGGCTGGCGAGCAGCAGGGCTCCGACGGGGATCATGATCCAGGTGATATACCTGAGTATCTTGTTGATGCCATCCCGTAGCTCGGAGGGAACGACCTGGTACCGCTTCGCCTCGGCGGCGAGCTTGCGGGCGTAAGAATCGGCTCCGACCGCGGTTGCCCTGAAGCGACCCGCGCCCGACACCACGAAGCTACCCGAGAAGACCTCGTCAGACACCTGTTTTTCAATGGGCACGGACTCGCCTGTCAGGAGCGACTCGTCGATCTCAAGTCCCTCGGAGGTCAGGACCACGCCATCGACGATAAGCTGGTCTCCGGTCTGCAGGTCTAGGACGTCATCGAGGACAACCTGCTCGAGCGGGATCTCGGATATCTTGCCGTCCCTGACAACGCGTGATCTTGGCGTGCTCAGGACGTGAAGGTGGTCGAGGGTCCACTTCGCCCGGACCTCCTGGATGATACCGATGAAAGTGTTGCCGACGAGCACGAGTCCGAAGAGGCCATCGCGCAACGACCCGAACAACATGATCACTATGAAGAGGGTCCCGAGGATCGCGTTGAACCTCGTGAACACGTTCGAGCGGACAATGTGCCAGTAGCTGCGGCTCGTAGCTTCCCTGACCGCGTTGGTCTGCCCGTTCTCGACCCGCTCCCCGACCTCCGCCTCAGTGAGGCCGGTTATGCCTGCGAGCTCCTCACTATTGGACAGCGCGCCCCCTTAAGTCCGCTGTTTCCCCTGCCGCCCTAAAGAGTACCAGAACTTGTACGTGCCTTTCAGTTGCTTCGTGCTTTTATGTATGGCGCGCGTTGCTGTAATATCGGCGCAGGGCAGCATCAAGCAAGTCGGCGTTCCGGCTTATTGTCTTGCAACGGTGAGGATAGCCCGTAACGCGGGCATGATCTGCGAAAGGTCCTCTGAAGGAACGGGAGATATCGATGTTTACACTTTCGCTCGAGGAATGCGAGGAGTTCATTTCTGGAGACGGAGCACGCCTCAGGGAGTTGCTCCACCCGGACAAGGCTCCCCTGGAGCTGCGGTACAGCCTCGCGCATGCGATAGTGGAGCCTGGGTCGTCGACCGCGCCACACAGGCTCAGGACCTCAGAAGTCTACTACTTGCTCTCAGGCACAGGCCTGATGAGCATCGACGACGAGATGAAAGACGTCGGTCCTCAAGAGACGGTCTACATACCGCCCGGTGCCATCCAGTACATCACGAACACCGGGGTGGAGGACCTCGTCTTTCTCTGCATAGTGGACCCTGCGTGGCGTCCCGAGGATGAGGAGATCCTTTGAAGGCATATCGAACCGTTTGCGGCCGGAGGTGAATCATAGATGGCTACCGCGGAAGATTACGAGAAGGTGGGGACCAGGGCGAGCGATCTGTTTCTTTCGGGGATGAACTGTGCCGAGTCGGTGCTCACCGCCAACATGGAGATGCTCGGAGTCGAAGGAGACTGGATGCCACGGGTGGCCTCCGGTTTCGGTGGAGGCATCGCAAGGACGTGCCAGGTCTGTGGAGCACTGACCGGCGCGGTGATAGCGCTCGGCTGGACCTTTGGCAGGGAATCTGGCGCTGATAACCTGGACCAGGTCTACGAGTCGGGTTCGACCCTCATCGACGAGTTCACGGAGAAGTTCCTCTCTACTAGCTGCGGGATGCTGATCGACGTCGACCTCTCTGATAGCGTTGCCAGGGAGAAAGCCAGACGGGATGGGGTCTTCGAGCAGCAGTGCTCGCTCTACGTTCGATTCTGCGCTGAAAGAGTCGCCGAGATGATCGCCTCCTCCTAGAGCGGTGCGGAGACCTTGCTGCTTGAGCCCGGCCTCTCCAGGCCCGGTTCGTTTCTATGATTGGGACAAGCGGGATTTGGGGCCGGTTTCTTTGGCGAAGAAGATGACGGTTTCCTCCGCGATCGCGCTCACCCCCGAGCGTCCCCGGATCGACGCAGGCTTAGAACGAAGGCCCAGTCGTATAGAGGCAGAGGATGCCATCCTGGCGGTTTTTCTCGGCCTTTGCAGGCTCTCCGTTAAGGACTCCCATCATCAATCGTTGTACTTCACGGCCGACTTCGTCGATACCCCTTTCGAGCACCTTTCCGGCGTCGACGTCCATGTCGTCCTCCATTGACGCGAAGAGCTTCGAAGTGCTGGCGACCTTGATGACCGGAGCAATCGGAAAGCCGATGGGATTCCCGCGCCCCGTTGTGAAGATGACGACCTGCGCTCCGGCGGCCACAACTCCAGCCATCGACTCAACGTCATACCCCGGCGCGTCCATGAGGACAAGTCCTTTCCCGGTCGGGGACTCCGCGTAATCGACCACCCGGGTGATGGGTGAGCTGCCTCCCTTCGTGATACAGCCGAGAGATTTCTCCTGGATGGAACTCATACCACCGTCCATGTTGCCGGGTGCTATCACCATTGAAGCCAGTGGGCCGAGGATATCCCTGGTCCTCTTCTCGGCGCGCGCCACCATATCGCGGATGCGCTCCGCCACTTCCGGGCTGACCGCGCGACGCTCGAGGATATGGCTCGTTCCTATCATCTCCGTGTTCTCGGTGAGTATCACAGTACCGCCATCGGCGACGACGAGATCGGACAAGACCCCGACCGCGGGGTTCGCCGTGATGCCGGAGAATGCATCGGAGCCTCCGCACTCGAGCCCCACGATGAGCCGGTCGATGCCGACCGCTGCCCGGCTCTCTTTTGCCGCGTCCGCCAGGAGGTTGCGCACGATACCGGCACCCTTTTCAGCCGCGCGGCGCGAGCCGCCTTCCGCCTGGATATCGATATGCTCGACTCGCCTGCCCGTTCCAGAGACCTCTCCCGAGAGCAGGTCCGCCTTGATGACCTCGCAACCGAGACCTACGACGAGCGCTGCGCTGACGTTCGGGTGGCGCGCGAGGTTTGAAAGTGTTCGGAAGTGCAGCTCCAGGTCGCGGCCGGCCCTGCTGCATCCGTGGCCGTGGTAGAGGGGTACTGCCTGGGGGACCTGCCTGACGATCTCGGCCGCGACACCGTTCGCGCACGCGACTGACGGAATGACAACGACGTGATTTCGAACGCCCACGGTGCCGTCCGACCTCTCGAAACCGTTGAACCCGCTCAACTGTTCACCTCGACCGGTCCCATGTTATGAGTATGGACCCATCCACCTTCCTGGACGTGACTGGAGGCAAACCCGATCGTCTCGCCGTACTTGACGACCGGGTGGCCCTCGGGTATTTCCTCGAGTGCGATCTTGTGTCCGTACGGGATGTCGTCCACTGCCTTCAGAACGCCCCTGCCCGGCACCTCGACCCCCGTTCCCGCGACGATCTCTCGCAGCGCAACAGCCACGTTGTCATTCTCGTTTATCACCAGCACAAGTCTTTCCAAGCCAGCCCTCCCCGCGGGTCCATATCAAGCATAAGCCCCGGCGGGACACACGTCCACGAGAGCCAGTACGCGCGAATTACGTCATAATGTATCTTGAGCGCAGGAAAGAAGGAACGCCGATGCCGGACCCTCGCCTGGCGCGAGTCGCTGTCGAACGCTCCTGGGAAAGGAAAGAGATGACTGGAGCAATAATCGCTGTCGTAGCCGTGCTGGTCGTGGTGCTCGCCGCGCTCCTGGTGCTGTTCAACAGGCTTGTGCGCCTGCGCAACAAGACGGACAACGCATGGCACCAGATCGACGTCGAGCTGAACAGGCGACACGACCTCGTGCCCGAGCTGTCCGAGGTGGTCAAGGGATACGCCTCGCACGAGAAGGGCGTACTGGTCTCGGCCGCCGAGGCTCGCGGCAGGGCAATGAACGCGGGCAGCGTCAGCGAAAAAGGCCCGGCTGAAGACAGCCTGACCGGCGCCATAGGCGGTTTGCTGGCCGTTGCGGAGAGCTATCCCGACCTCAAGGCGAACCAGGACTTCCTCAAGTTCCAAGCGCAACTATCTCAAACCGAGACAAGGATCGCCGGAGCCCGTAAGTACTACAACGGCTCGGTGATGTACTACGACAACGCGCGCGAGAGCTTCCCCGGCAACGTCGTAGCGGGCATGATGAAGAACAGCTTCGGCCCACGCGAGTACTTCGAGCTGAAAGACCCGGAAGCCAGGCAGGCGCCGGACGCGTCCGTTACCTGACCTATCCCGCCGAGGAGCCTCCGCCGCCGAACCCTCCGCCTGAGAAACCTCCGCCGAACCCTCCGCCGCCGCCGCTGCTGGAGGACGGCTGGGAGGTAAGGGTGGTGCCCACGTTGGACTGCATCATGTAGAGCGAATCCGCTAGATATACGGCGCTGAACGTCGTCCCTGGATAGCCGCGGAACCACTCCGGCGGCTCCTTGTAGATGTCCGCGAACTTGCCGGCCCACTCTTTTGCGACACCGAGGACCATCGCGTAAGGGAGATTCGCCTGGAAGTTGTCGGCGGTCATGAGCTTCATCTCTTCGCGCTCGGCGGTCGACATATACTCCTTGAAGCCGTTGACGTAAGAGAGCATCTCGGAGCCCTTCACCGTTCTCCTCGGCATGTAGAGCCCCACGATGAATACGGCTATCGCGGCGACGGCGAACCCACCTGCCAGCACAAGGAAATAACCAAGGTCGTACCAGCGCCATAGCAGGTAAACCCCGCCCATCAGGAGGAGCAGGACGATGGCGAGCCTGGTGTACTTCGCCTTTACCTTTGCCGGTTCGCCGTCGAACAGGCCCTTGGACATCACCTGCTCCGTGAGATTCTTATCGATCGTGCTGACGTGCTTGTAGAACTTGTCCTTGAGGTCGTCCTCCGTGACGGAAGGGCCGTTTTCAAAAAGGCCGATCAGCAGTTCTTTCTCGAAAGGCGCGGTGTCATCTATGTCGGGGTCCCAGCGCTGGAAACCGAACTTCCTGTGCTTGAGGATTCCCTCCTCCCCGAGGTCGTTGATGACTAGCTTACGGCGTATCGCCAGGTCTACGATGGTCGCGGTGATATCCCCGATGAGAGGCTTCTCCTTCACCAGCACGCCAACTTCCGCGGGGCGCATGTCCTCCGGCGGTTCATACCGCACTACGTCCAGCTCGGGAGCAGCGACGTCGCGGCCTTTCCTCCACCAGAGAAAGATCATCAACACGAGAGCGCCCGCACCGAGGAGAAAGGCGATCGCTATCATGAGGATGCCGAACCAGGCCCTGTACACGAGAGGCACCGAGACTATGCCCTTTGGGAAAGAGACGTCGACCGTGAAAGTCGTCTGAGGTTTTATGTCTTTGACCTGCCACCAGAGCGTCGTGCCGTCGCGTCCCGACTGGGCCGGGCCCGGAGGCGATACTTTGTCCGGGTACTCCGTCGATTTGACTTTGCTCATGTCCGTTCCGGCGGGGAGCCGCACGGTAATGCGCGAAGAAGCGATGGCTACGTCGCGATCGAGGGAAACCGCGTTGTAATAGAGCCTGTCGTAGTTTTTCGCATAGATGACGGCGCCCTTCATCTTGTACTCGACTATCCAGCCCATCGTCTGGAAGCTTGCCGAGAAAGAGATGTGGACGCGCTTGCCCCCATTGATGTTCTCTACCTTGAAGCTCTTGTAAGGAGAGCCCTTGAGGTCATAGACCTTGATGTCACTGTAGCGCACACTACCGTAGCTACGGCCTTCACTGAAGCTTGCTTTGCTCACTGTGAGGTCCCTGTTGAGGAAAGTGAAATTACCCTGGAAGTTTGCAACCTGGGTCTCTCGCACCGTCAGCGAGCCGTCGGTGTTTACCTTGACGTCTGAATCGAAGCGCTCGAAGAACCAGGTCTTTTCGCCGGTCACCTGGGCGAACCGTGGACCGCCCGCGCTCACCACGGGAACCTCCGGGCCGAAGCCGGGGGTAGTCCGCGAGGCGGCGGCCGGCAGCGAGAGACACGCGAGTATGGCAAGCGCGACGATGGCCGAGGCCAGAAGCCTCCTTGCGGTGATATTGTCGAGATGAAGAATAGACAACACTGTTCCACCTCCGTATACATGCTCCGGGCAGCAGTGCTCGGGCTTCACGAGACAATCGTATAGTAACACGATGGCAACGGCACCAAGGAACCCCTGAAGCGCGACGTTTGTCACTCAGGGCGAGGTGGGCCATCCATCAACAGGCGTTGCCTGATCAGGTCGAGGCAAGCCTTGCCCTCGGCCAGGAATGCGGGAAAGCTTTCCAGGCGGCCGCACGGATACTCGTCGCAGTGCGCGCAAGTCTCGTATCCGCGACCGGAGGCGCAATCGCGGATCGCACAGGCGGCGCAGAAGGTGTTGATGCGCGTGCTGCCTGACTTGCACCCGTCGCAGAGGATGGACTCCACCACTATTCCACGACCTGTGTCGGAGCTCCATCTCGCGGCTACGGCGGCAAGCGCCTCCTTATCTCCTTCGCGCGTTGCGATGAGCGCCGGGCATCGCGAGCAGTCAAGCCCACAGTACGCGATATTCTCGTTCATCTATTTCGCCGCCTTGAGACGCTTGACAAAGGCTTCCCTGGAAGCCTCGTCGTTGATCTCTTCCTTGACCGCGCGCCACGCGGCCGGACAGTCTTTGTAAGTCACGCCTACGATCTCGTGGATCCGCCTATCGACGCCTTTCTTGTTATCCGGCCCAACCTCTATGCCTGCCTCTTCGAACACGTCTTTCATGTGCCTGAAATAACAAGACATCCGCACGACCTTTTCTCTCGATTGACCTTGCCCTATTGAACCTCGAATAACTCACTGACCTTCTACTCGCTCATCTTCTGTGACCTTCTTGACTACAAGAGCCCTCGTGCGTTTCCCGCAATTGGGGCACTTGACGTATTGCCATGAACCGCTACGGCCGCCTCCATGAGGAGCAAGTACCTCCCGCGTAAATGAAAGCTCGAACTCGTTGCCGCAATTTGCACAGCGGGCACCGTAGTCGCGAGTGGTTAGACCTGTCATCAATAGCGCGCCGGCAATCAAGATCGCCAGTACCACATACCAATACTCTGGAAGCAGGAAAAACATGCTCACAACAGCCGCGGCAATGTAGATCAGAAGGATGATACCGTAATTTTTGCGGTCCTCCGATGAGACTTCTCTGAACTTGGTCATAGAGTCCTCGACAGATCGAAATGCGAGAGAATCCTTCCACCCACTGCCCCGGAGTCACCGCGCGACGCAGGCGTATGGGGCGGTGGGTTCGAATCCCACTCCATCAAGCTACATCAGTCTGCAAACCGACATCCTCCATGCACCGCTTCCAACGCCGTGATTTTACAACGAACCGCTTCTTTCCGGCACGGTTGGCTGGATTCCTCGGCATGCTCGCCGACTGACCTCTCCATGTCCCCTCCAGGCCTTGGAGAAGATCGGCGCCAGGATTATCTTCCACTCCAGGATGGCAATCTTCAAGGCGGGGTCGAGACCGCGATACGCTATATTCTCGTGCATCAGCGCAGTCGGTGAACCAGAGCGCGCCGTCCGGGCCGGACGTGATTCCCCGGGAGTTGCTTTGCCCGTAGCTGTAGTATCTTTCCGCTTTCGAGAAGGCCCCGCCGCGTGTCAAGTAGAGCCTTTTCGTTTACAATCAACACAGCCATGGATGAAGTAACCACAGATCGTAGCGACAATATGATATCCGAGGACCGGCGATACAAACTTGCCGAGTGGTACGACCAGTACGGCATCGTCCAGGAGATGGTCCTCGACGCCAACCTGGGCGGCTTCTTGCAAAAAGGCAAGGAGTGGATCGAAAACTTCCGCTCGGAGATGGTATTCCAGCTCGCCGGCTCGGTCTCGGGCAAGAAAGTTCTCGATGTGGGCTGCCAGTACGGTGTTTTCTCTTTTTACCTGCTCGAAAAGGGCGCCGACGTGACGGGCGTCGATATATCGGAGAGGTGGGTGGCCAGGTGTACCGAGGAAGCATTAGAGAGGTATCCGGGCCGCGGCGTGCGCTTCCAGGCCGCCGACGCCCAGGACCTCACGTTCGGTGGCGAGTGCTTCGACGTAGTTGTCTGCACCGAGGTTGTAGAACACGTCGACCTGCCGGGCAAGGTTGTAAGTGAGATCTTCCGCGTGCTCCGCGCGGGTGGAGTGCTTGTTCTGGGCACGCCCAACACCTCCTCTTACTACGTGCGCCTTTACAAGCTGTTGAAGTCGGTCCTTCCGATGAAAGCGATCCGCTGGGCTTTACGCAAGGTTTTCGCCGGCAAAGAGGAGGACCTTACAAAGAAGGTTATAGACCGCCTGTCACCCGACGTCCGTGAAGAATTCGATGTCGAGTACGGGAAGCTCAAGGAGATGGGCGAAGGGCTGGGAATAACCGATCGCGAAAAAGCCTCCATTGACGAGCATCTCCGCGAGTTCAGCAGCCGGGAGATTGAAAACATGCTCGACTTCATGGGGTTCGACGTCGAGAAGCGCACCGGCTTTCCCTACTTCCCCACCTACTTCTTCATGGGGCTCAGGCTCCGGTTGCGAGAACATTTTATCAAGGTCGACGATAACAGCTGGTGGCGGTATCACAGCGCACCCCAGATGTACCTCCGGGCCGTGAAGCGTCGCAAGCCGCTGTTCCCCGTTTGAAGATCCCGACGGAGCCTCCAGCGTGGAAAAACCCCGGAGCCACATTTCGTGTTATTGAAGAAATGATCCCGCCCCGGGTCCAATGCTATTCTTTCTGATCCAGCTACCAACTGAATTGACACTATCAGGTGGTCTATTCAGGGAATTCAGCAGCGCTGCCTGGGCGGCGCTGCTGAATTCCCACCACGTTTCAATTAGTTCAATCTACGAAGCCCAACATCATCAAACCAGACGCTGCCCGAGAAGCCCTGGCTGTCGTGGTTGATCACGTACAGGATCGGTTGTGCCTTCACGGCGGTTCCGGGAGCCTGGCCTTGCACCTCCATGGGTACCCATTCCTTGGTTCCCCTGGTACCCGGACCGGTAGTCCAGCCGACCTGAGCACCCTGGGAGTTAATCCACGCTATCCCTATTCCCACCGCGGAATTGTACGCATCGTTCTGGCTATATACCCCGTTCTCGTAGACCCTTGACTTACTGTTGAGTTCCCTCGTGTCAACGAACGCGCTGAGCGAGTAGTTATTATTCGCCGTTATGCTTACAGGCGTCGTGAGCTTCCACTGAGACGTATACGGAGACTGCGAGGGAATTGAGTCTTTGATCCTCAACGACTTGTTGCCCGAATGAGCAAGGCACTTCATGCTGTTGACATCGTAGGTGCCATTCAGTGTGCCGTTCTCGAAGGTACTCCAGTACTGGGTACCACTCTCAAAGCCGCAGTTAAGGCTTGAGAGCAAGTTGGCGCCTGACTGGTTGGATGGCATCGTGATCTCGATTGTCGTCGTCGGTGAACTGGTAACGCCGGGGATCGTTATTGTGGTTCCCGTAATGGCGGGAGTAATTGTGGTCCCATTCTTCTTGATCGTATAGCTCAGAGCCGGATACCACTCGCCTACCAGCTTTAGATTGGTCTGGCTTGCTGCATCGGAAACAGGCTCAGATTCAGGCGCTGTATTGTTGTCCACTACAATTGTCAACTTCTGTCCGTTCCCCAGGTTGAGCTGCGCGGTCCCCGAGTCGTTTACGCGGGCCATTCGCTTGATGTCCAGGGTCGTGGTCGCCACGTTCTTCACATGAACATTGACCTTGTTATTGGCAGTATCTCTTTTGACCCTGGCAAGCCCGGGATAATCCTTATTGTTCGGTTGCGCGGCTACCACCGTCAGCCACCACGCGCTGTTATGAGTCGTATCGTACGTCTTGTACGCGACCTCGCCTGGGTCAACGTGCTGGTAGTACTTATCTGATGCCAGGGCCCGGTTCAGGAAGAAGCCCATCTGCTTCGCGTAGTAATCCGGGCCGGTATCCAGGAATTGCGTCTGCGTTGTAGCGCCACCGACTCCGTGAGCTCCATAAACCATGGAGTTATCGTATGGGAAGTTGTCGAAATAATCACCCAGGATGTGGTAATCGGTTCCAGGTCCCACACCATTCTGATCGAACCGGCTCGTTTCCACGGTGCCTTTAGACATGTTGGTTATATGCAGTTGGCACCATGGATAGTAGCCGTTGGCGTAGCCGGGTTTGGGATTGGGAAGCCCGTGGTTGTCCGCCGCATTGCCGGTGGCATAGTGGTCAAGATCCATATAGAGTGTCCAGGGATTCGTTGACAAGTACCGTATGGCAAGAGGTGCATCGCCATTGTCAGGCGCAGTGGTATTGGGTATCAACGTGTCACGGCACTTGTCTTCAATCCGGATGGAGGTATTCAAGCCATTTTCCAGGAGATAGCGGCCACTGTTCTCGCGAAGACCGCTCATGACCCTGGGATCGGTGCTGTTCAGGGGGTCGTCCGAACCGATGATCGCATTGGAGGTCTCCACGATCTGGACGTCCTGTTCGGGATAGGCGTACTGATCGATCGGCCGCTCAGCGTAATGCGCACTGATCCAGCTGTATGTCGCTGTCAGATCTGATGTACCCTGATTGGGATGAAGCGCAGCGAACAGTTCCGGGTTCTGCAGGCCGAGGCTCCAAGTGCCTCCACCCCCCATCGAATAACCACCAAGGTAGATCTTGGAGGGATCAGCAGTGTAGTGAGGGTCAACGCTGAACTCATCGAGGAACTGTTGGATCGTATCGGTAATATCCGTCGCCCCGTACTGGAACTCGTCCTGAACCTTAAAGTTGTCAAAAAGGTCAACGCTACCGTAGGTGATCAAGCCCGCGTTTCCGCTCCTAAAGGTCGTTCCGGTGTCCGTGTAGCCTGCCAACTGGGGGTGGACCGAGTTCGTCAAGGCTATTATCTGGTTGTTAACCAGCAGTTCGATGTAGTCATCGTACACCAGCACCTTCAACCTGTATGGCTGGTTGTAGCTCCAGGTCAATGAGGTATCGCTGTTGGTGGCCAGCGTGGTCCAGACCCCGTTTACCTCCTTGCAAAGCCCGAATTTCTTGGTGCCATCATTCAAAAGCCCCGCCCAGTACTGGTTGTTGTCGTCCTGCTTACGGAAGGAAACGCCGCCGTAACTTGGGACCGAGTCCGATTGCACTGTGATATCGGTGCTCACGGCGTACTCGACCCCCGAGGAGCCAGTGCGCTCCGCCACACTGAAAGTCTGGGAATTCTGATCCTGGACCAGATATTGTTGGCCCGTTGGGATGTACCAGTGGCCGGACTTGAAAGCCCATCCGGTTGTCCCGCTGCTGAAATCGTCCATTATCGATGGTTCGCCGGTCACGGGCACGCCATCCGCGTACAAGCTTTGATAGTTCCGCCCGTTGGGCGTTATGCAAATAACATCGTAAGTATTTGCAACATCCTGGTACTCCTGGAGGTAATCCGGGGAGGGCCCACCAAGCGCGTGCAGCATTACCCAGACTGGAAGTGGGGTGGTTTTCGTCCTGTTCTGCGGCGTATATATCGAGCACGTCAGGTTAGTTCCGTCGATGCTCGATTTGTAATCGTGCCTGCCGCTCGCGGGCACTGCTTCCGCCTTATTCGGGGTTACGGTCAGGGCCAGGAACGAAAACAGCGAAGCAACCGAGATGATCATGATTGTTCGAACAAGCTGGCGTTTCCAACCTGAAACTGCTTTGCTGAATAACAACATAAGCCACCTCCCGGTGAAACTGAATATTCTTGTTCCCGCTCAAAGGCGGTAGATTGCATGAACTGCTTATTCGAGAGTGTTTGAGATGTCGGATTCAAGCTGTGTTGCCGCACGATTTGCACCTGAAGCCCTTGGAAGTAACCTGGTTCCCACCCCCCCCGCCTTGTTGCCTGCAGATGGATCGCAGTTACATATTATGCAGATTATGCTCAGGCTCCGCAGACATGTCAAGCCGTTCACTTACGTTCGTCTCCCTGACTCCCACCCGACAGGTTCCTTGGCCTGCCTCTTTCCTGACGCTCGCCTCCACAGCTCTTTATCGCAGCAGCTCAGGGTGGTTTGAATCCTGCTTCTGCAAGCGCTTTATCCAGCCCACAGACGCTCCATTTCTTTCAGGCGATACGTTTATCCGTCAGTTTAGAGTTAGTGCTCTTTCCATTTTGAGCTGCTTGATACTTTCCTCTTCACTTGCTCTTGTGGTTATCTGCATCTTCCTTACCAGGACCGTTGCTGAAAAACCGATGATCTATGGGCCGGTTTTCTTTGCCGGGCTTCAACAACTATTGGGCTCATGCGCAATTGTTTGTATCGGTTCTCAAATGGAAGGCTGTCCTCCGAGCATAGGCCTGTTACTTATGCAATTACTATCGCTGGCGGCAATTACATTTTCGATTTCCCTGCTCAAGCAGCCAGGGAACTGACGCTTCGCTTCTCCTCCCACAGGTCGGACATGGCGCCAAGCGCGCGGTCGAACGCTCCTTCCTCTCGCCTCCGGTCGGTCGTCTCGCACATCCCTTCGACCGATATGGCGGCGGTCAACGTGCCAAGCCTTTCCATCTTCTCGCCGATCGCTATGCCGTTTGTGAATATAAGGTAGAGGCATTCCGGGTGGCCGGCCGCCCTTCAAGAAACCTTCCCCCGGCCACCGCCGCGCCGGCGCTCAGTCTACTTCCTGTCTTCATCTCCTTGCTCTCCTTTCAGTTGCCCTAATTACACGAACAGGTGACAATACCTCCAGGGAAACGCCTCCCGAAGGCGCCAGAAAACCGTGAAAACCCGCTTTCCGCTGCGCCCGCCCGCGACATGGGTGAACGGGTATCGGCATTTTTCAAGAGAGAGGAATGACATGGGCTGGCTCGACTGGGACGAGTTCGCAAACGACTATGACGGAGTTTTTCTGAGAGACCCCGTCTACATCAACATGCTCGAGATGATCCTCGAACAGCTCGGAGACGTTGACGAAAAGCGTATCCTTGACATCGGCTGCGGTACGGGTAACCTCGCGTTCCAGTTGCTCCAACGTTCCCCGGGTGCCCTGGTGCTGGGCATGGATCCTTCGGCGAAGATGCGGGAGTTGTTCTCGGGCAGGTTCTCGGGGCTCGAAAACGTAGCGGTCACGGATGGGGACGCGCTGGCGATACCCGCGCGGGACTCCGAGTTCGACTTCATCGTAACGAGCCTCGCGCTGCACCACGTGCCGCGTGAAACAAAGGCCGGGAGCGCCATTGAGCTCGCGCGGGTTCTGAAACCGGGTGGTACGCTGCTGTACGCCGATCGCTTCGTCGACCGTGACGGCCCCCCGGGAGACCCGGAGCGTGCGCGAGACACCATCCGGAAGATGACCGGCTGGGCGATGTACTGCCTCGACAACGACGCGTACGATAAGGCTGTCATGATTATCGAGTCGATACCCAACGACCTGCGGGAGAACGGCGAGTACGTGATCACTTCCGAAGCATGGCTCGGCTACCTCCGGGATGCCGGATTCAGGGACTTCGATGTCCTGGCGATTCCCCCGGCGGAGTACGGCCTGAAGATAATCCGCGGCAAGCTTGATGGAGTGGGCAGTGTCTAAGAGCGACATCCTCGGCAGATATACGGTTCGCGACCTTCCGGGCACGCGGTTCTTCTCCATCGACATGCTCGCGATAGGTGTCAGGAAGCACCACGTGATGGGTCTCGTGGAGGTCGACGTGACTGACGCGATGAAGACACTCGCGCGGCGCAAGGAATCCGGCGAACCAGTCACGCTCACGGCGTGGGCAACCAGGTGCATAAGCCAGGTGGCGGCGGAACAGCCTGAGGCCCACGCGGTCAGAAAACGCAACAGGCTTTTCGTCTTTGACGACGTCGACTTGACGGTGATGGTCGAGGGTGAGTTGGGTGGCAAACGCGTGCCACGCCCGTACCTGCTCAGAAAAGCAAACGAAAAGACTCTTTCGCAGATAAACGAGGAGCTCTCGGGCTCGAAGAAGACCCGCGATGAAGGGCTGGTGCTGGGCAACGAGCGCGCCGCGAGAATGGCGAAGCTCTACCTGAGGATGCCTCGCGTCCTTGGAAGGACGTTCTGGAGGGTCCTGTCCAATAGCCCATCACTGACCAAGAAGATGACGGGGACCGTGCTCGTCACCTCCCTGGGAATGTTCGGAAACGTCTCCGCGTGGGCGTTGCCGATAACGACCCTCCCACTCTGCTTCGCGCTGGGATCGGTGACAAGGAAACCGGGCATGGTCGGCGACAGCATCGAGGCGCGCGATTTTCTTCACCTGACCATAATGTTCGACCACGATGTCGTCGACGGAGCTCCGGCCGCAAGGTTCACGGCCCGGCTCGCGGAGCTGATGGAGAGCGCATTCGAACTCGTCGATACCTGATGTGGGCGCGTGTATAATCATATGTAAAGGAGGCCGAGGTTCACGGCCTCATATATACAGGAGGGAATCGATGGCAGAGTGTAAGGATTGCGGCAAGCCGCTCCCGACGGACGCCGACCTTTGCCCGCATTGCGGCGATACCCCGGGCGCCGAAGCCATGACCGAGATGCCCGGGGCCAAGGTCAAAGAATCCGACCATAAGCTCAGGGATGAGATCCACGCAACAGCCGAGCGAGTCGATAACATCAACGAGGCTGAGTGCAAGAACTGCGGCGGGCTATTCGCGCCCACGAACGAGATCTGCCCACACTGCGGAGAAACCGCCGGCTCGGCGGAGACCCTGAGCGATTACCCCAGGGTCGATTTCAAAGCAGCCAGGAAGCAGCTCAAAGAAGAGATAAAAGAGGCCAAAGAGCACAGGAAAGAGTAGCCTTCCGGGCATGGTGCGTTACGGATTCAGTCCGTTCCCGCTTCGCTGTCCTTTTCATTCGAGACCCGGGCCGGTTTCCCGAGCTCTCCGAACAGGCTCCACGAACTCGCCTTGATGCGATGCTCCTCGACGAGTTCATCGTGCTGAAGCACGTATGACAGCTCACCGCCGAAGAAAGTTATCAGGCCCATCCCGTGAAGCCAGACAATGAGTATTATCGCCGTCGATATTGACCCGTAAACCGAGGGCACGTTGGAGATCGAGCGGAAGTAGAACCCGATCAGGTACTGCATGGCAAGGAAGAGCGCAGCCGAGACGACCGCCGCGACAGCTACTTTTCTGTAGAGCTGCTTGACCCTGGGGACGACCGCAAACAGGAAGAAGAACAGGCCGAAATTCACCATCAGGCCAAGCAACGGTTTGACGACTGCAATGACCCCGTTATAGACCACATGGTGAGAGCCCGCTATCCACTTCCATGCAGCCTCGAAACCGAACTGGACGAGGAAGGCGCCGAGGAACAACAGGCCGACTATCGAGATGAAAAACAGGCCGAACACCTTGCCCTTGATGTAGGAGCGGCTCTTTGTCCCCCAGATCTGGGAGAACCCCCAATCGACCGCGTGGGAAATCTTCGTCCCGGTCCAGAGGAGGGCGAGGAAACCCAGCACGCCCACCACGCTGCGGTACGTCTTCATGGCGTTCAGCGTAGACTGCGGCGCCGAGCCGAAGAGCGGGACCGTGCTCTTGAGGAACTTGACGATGTTGTCGCTAAAATTCTTGTTGGCCTGTGCCATTATGCCGATCAGTGACGAGAGAGCCACCAGCAGCGCGATCACGGCGAGAAAAGCGTTGTAGGTGAAGTTACCGTTGAAGTAGTACAACTTCTTCTGCCAGTAGTCGGTTACAGCGGCGGAGGTTGCCGCGAACCACCGGCGGTCCGCGACCAGGGTCTTGTATAGCGACTCTCCTGCACGGCCGTAGTGTCGCGCCTGGCGATCCAGCACTTTGGCCGCTTTCTGGAGATTGTCTCTTAAAGGCATAAGGAGATATTACCTTATCCATGAAGCGCGGGTCGCAGGTATCGATTAGAAGACGGTGCGCCGGAGCGATGCGCTAGGGCTCCGGCGTCTTCGGCCTCGATATGACCACGATGAAGTCACCCGGCGTGAGCTCCATATCCCGTGAATATCGCCTGATCTCTCCATGTGAGTTCAATGCCAGCGGGAGCATGTGAAGTTCTTCGAGTAGATACTCTTCGCGTCGCTCCACAGGCATTCCGGCGATTTCATCGTCGACCTGCACTCTCGTGAGCCCCTCGCTTGGCTCCGCGGTCATAATCTGGGTCACGAACCCTATCAGACCGAAGCTCTTGGCTGAACGCGCGAGCAGGCTGCCCAGCACGAGGTTGGAATCGAGCACCTCATTGACACCCGCGAGCTCAAGGTGGTGGATATTCTCGGATTCCAGGACCTCGGCGGTCATCCTGACCGCGGGGTTCAACGAATGTATGGTCAATGCTGTCAACACGGTCTTCGCATCGATATCGCTTCCTGAGGTTTCGGGGTCGTCGTTGGCCAGCAGAATGGCCACCCTCGCCTCGCTCACGTTAGCCCTCTTGAGGTCACGCTCGCTCGTTGGGCGGCCACGCATGTAGAAGATGTAATCATCGTCGAACGGCTGTTCCTCGAGGTCGCACATGAGCAAGACCGCGGTCCGCTCCGGCTCGAGCAGCTTCCTCAGGTTCTCTAACAGAGATGGGGCCCTTTCGTTCCAACCCAGGACCACGTAGTGGTCACGGCTGCTTATCTTCACGTTCAACCCCTTCCTTTTAGTCTGGACATCCCGCACCTTCTTCGCGGATCTGAGGGAAAAATACGAAGTGAGCATCCCTACGCCGAGGACCATAATGACCACTATGGTCCACTTTCCGGCCGTCGTTACCGGGTAGTTGTTACCGTAACCGACCGTCGTAATGGTGACCCACGTCAACCATACAGCATCCCCGTACGTGTTGACCCTTGGGTTTTTGTGTTTTTCGAAGTGCAAGAGGACCATCGAGCCGAACATGATGACGAGGAGTATATTGACAAGGAGCACGATCGCCGCTGCCTTTGTACTCAGCTTGAGGCGCGTCGCATCCTTGCGATAGGCGTACCTCTTTCTAAATCCCACTCTTGCCACAAGATCCCTTTCTCGGCGCCATCCGGAGGGCCGTCACAGTGCCCGTCACAGTGCACTGGATATATGATAGTCGCCCACTGGGATTATTGAAAACAGGATGCGGGCTCGCGCAAGTCCCCGCTGTCTACGCATGGATCGCGGGCCTCCGGCCGCCCCATGGGCGCGCCTCTTCGAGCTGGGCGGCAAGGCGAAACAGGGTCGCCTCGTCACCAGACTTCCCGATGAACTGTGTCCCGATGGGAAGACCATCGGCGTTCCAGTGCAGCGGGACCGACATCGCCGGCAGTCCCGTAAAGTTGGCTACGGTTGTAAACGGCACGTACGACGCGGCGCGCATCAGGCCGTACAGCGGGTTGTCCGGCGGTGAGTCGAACGTGCCTAGAGGCGGCGGTGGCTCCGTGACCGTGGGGGTCAAGACTACGTCATAGTCCTCGAACGAGCGGGCTATGTCCCGCGCTGCTCGCTGGAGAGCGGTCATGTGGAGCAGGAACTGCGGCGCGTCTATGCCGTGACCCATCTCGTAGAGCGCCCAGGTCAGTTTCTCGAACTTCTCCGGTGACGGGGTCCGCCCCGACATGATTCCCCCACCGTCGATAGCCCAGGCGTTGCCGGCGGCATATACGGCCGTGTACGCAGGGATCACGGTCTGCAGGTCGAATCTCACCGCTACATCCTCGATTATCTCGTGTCCCAACCCGTCGCAGAGAGAGGCGACGTCTCGCACCGCTTTGATACAGTCGTCGTGGACCTTGCCCCCCGTCGGATCCCCGGTGACAACCGCGATGCGCAGACGGCCGGGGTCCGCGCCCACTTCCTGAACGTACGGGCGCGCGTTCGGCGGCGCCCAGTAGGGATCGCCGGGTGCTGGCCCGCACGTAGCATCCAGCAGCGCCGCGCTATCGCGGACAGAGCGGGTTACCGCATGCTCCACGATCATCCCGCCAAAGGCATCGCCGATGTCCGGACCCATCGGGTTTCTCGCGCGTGTCGGCTTCAGCCCGAAGACACCGCAACACGACGCGGGTATCCTGATCGACCCGCCGGCGTCGTTTGCGTGTGCCATCGGTACCATGCCGGATGCCACCGCCGCGGCCGAGCCACCGCTCGAGCCACCCGTGCTCCTGCTCGCGTCCCAGGGGTTGTGGCATGCGCCGAAGAACTTCGGCTCGGCGGTCGGAAGGATGCCGAACTCCGAGGTGTTAGTCTTTCCCACAACGATAAGGCCGGCCCTCTTGTGCCTTGCGACCAGTTCACTATCATGGTCCGCCACGTAGTACTCGAGGAAAGCGGAGCCCGAAGTGATGCGGAATCCGGCGTAGCTCGCCATCAGGTCCTTGAGGAGGAACGGAACCCCCGTGAAAGGACCTTCGGGCAGTGCGCTCGCCGGCAGAGCCGCGGTCTCACATGCTTTGCCGAACATCGGTGTTACAACCGCGTTGAGTTGGGGATTCAGCCGTTCTATCCGTTCAACGGCCGCGCTCACCAGATCGAGTGCCGAGACTTCGCCTCGCCGCACAAGGTCAGCCTGCGCGGTAGCATCCATGAAAGCAAGCTCTTCCATTGTGCACCCCCCGTCTGTACCACGGTTTCTCTGGTTTCATGATACGACTAAGCACCCGGCCCATCCATCCGAGCCGACATTCATGGCTTGCTCAATGTCCCCGCGTTTTGAATAGCGCAACGGTTTGGAATATCCTGTTGGTGTGATGTGGCACGGTATGGAGGAACTGGGATGGCATCTGGTAACGATACGGCCGCCGGGATACGCAGGCGGGAACTAAGAGAAGACGACGAGTACGGTAAGAGGTTCTGGACTTATTCCGTCATCGTGGTAATTGCCTCGATATGCGCGTTCAGCTCGCCGGTACTCATGTTCGTCAAGCTCCCGGGTGCCGCGAGCCTCACTCTTGTCATCGTCGCGGTCGTACTTTTCCTGTATGCGACATTCTGGTTCGGAAGCTATCTCAAGCTGGACGGCTCACAGTGGGTTGCAGCCATCTTGCTATTTCTGCTGACGTGGGTCGGATCAGTCATCTACATGTTGACACGGGTTCCCGTTGGGTCGGACGAGCAGGGAGGTTAGGCATGGGCTGCTGCCTTCTGGCATTGATCTCTTCTTTCGCGCCGCGCATCGCCCTGCTTCTGGTCTGGATCTTTACGTCTCAGGTCACAATAGCTTTTCACCACACGTTCATCTGGCCTTTCCTCGGCCTGCTCTTCCTCCCCTTCACGACGATGTTCTATGCGCTGGCGTATCAACCCGGCCTCGGTATCAGCGGATGGGGATATGTTTTTGTAGTCATAGGCTTCTTCCTTGATCTCTCCTCGTACGGTGGCGGAGGATACAGCCGCCGCAGGTAAACATGACGGGGCTCGTGTTGCGATAAATATTGGTGCCTGGATAGAACGGGGTTACCGGCCCGCGAACCACGGTGAGGTTGGATATGCCTGAGACACCTCGTTGCAAGCAATGCGGGGTTCCTTCGGACATCACTTCCAAGCATTCATGGCTTGATGATGGGTCGATCGTTCAGACCGCTTACCCTTACTACCGGCTCGTGTTTATCGAGACCGAAAGCTTCGACCCCCTTTGTTGCGGCATAAGCGAACTAATCGGCGAACCGGTCGAACCATTTGTCGTAAACACAGCCCGAAGGTCGACCCGGGCCTATATGAACAAGCTCATGTCCGATGAAGTCAGGGATCAACTGGCGAACGGCCGCATCGACATCCATCTTGTTCTCGAGACGATGTTCCGTCTCGCCCGTATCATGGGATACGGATCGCCGGAGTTGCTTGACGTAAGGTTCGAGCAGAGAGATGACGACCTTGTAACCCTGAGGTATCGCAACCCGTGCTCCGTGCCACTCATCGCCGGCACGGTGGCGGGCACCGTCGAGTCGTACGTGGGCCGGCAGGCATGTGTGACCTACGATGAAGTAGACAAGGATACGATCGACATCAACGTCTTCCCATCACGGCGGCAAGCCGAAACCAGGGAACGGGTGCGCATCATGCCTTACAAGGCGGGTCCCGACGAAATCGAGCTGAGAAGGTGTCCGCTGTGCGGAGGTCCGGCGAAGCTCTCCGAGTTCGAGTGGGACACCGATACAGGCGTCATCACCAGCAAGACGTCCGGCAGGCGCATGGCGCTGGTTGGTTCCCCCATAATCGAACCTGTCTTCAGGGAGCTCGAGAAGGAGCTCGGAGAATCGATTCCAGAAGTAGTCGTCGAAGCGCAGCGCAGGTTCGTGCGGAGCGGCAGCTACTCCGTATCCGAGGTGCGAAGCGTCGCCGACATGCGCGACCAGCTGGCTCTCAGGGGCATAGGATGCATCAAAGAACTAACGATGGGCAGGAAGGGCGTACACATGATACTTGAGAGGTCGAGCACGCCGCTGCTGTCGACAGGCATGGCCCAGGGTATGTACGAACTGTACTCCGGTATCGAGAGCAAGGTCGAATGGGAGCTCTCGGAAGACGGTGTCCTGGAGGTATCCGTAGTCCCGTGGGATGAGTCCCGTGGGCATGGCAGGACCGCGATCCGGGAGGGCGCCTAGATGGTTGAGATACCGTTCTGTCCGGAATGCGGAGTACCGCTGCACATAACGACCGAACATACCTGGTTGCCGAGCGGAGCTGTCGTCCAGACACGGCAGAGGCGTTTCCGGGTTTCGTTCTTTGAGTGCGAGAGCCTGGATCCGTTGTTCGCCGGCATCGGAAACCTTTGCGGCGAACCCGTTCAACAGATGGTAACGGAGGCCGCGTGTCGCGAGACGTTCAACTACATGGACGAGCTCGTCCCCGGCGAGCTGAAGGAGCTCGTCGCGGGTCCCGGCGCGGCCGACTACCTGAACCAGGCGGCCGGCGTCGTGGTCCAACTTGCGCGAGTGATGGGGTACGGCCAAATCGCGGAATTCAACCTGCGTTTCAAGCTCGACGAGGGCGATTTCGTCAAAGTCCACTATTCCGAGCCATACTCGGTGCCCCTCATGGACGGGAACATCGCCGGGACAACCAGAACGCTGACACAACGGGACGGAGAGATCGTTCACGAAGATCTTCCCGATGGGACACACCTCCTGACATACACTTTGTCGGACCCCATCAAACACAAGGCGCAGAGATGGGAGCCCCCAGAAATACCGCGCGAGGGTGATATCGAGCTTCGAAGATGCATGTCATGCGGAGGTCCGGCCATGCTCACAAGGTACGGTTGGGACCTTCACAGGGGGGTAATAACCGGAAAGCACAATGGCAGGAGGATGGCCGTGCTCGGGCCGGCGATGATAGCTCCACTCTTTGAATATCTCGAGCAGAAGGAGGGAGAGATCATCCCCGAGCTGGTGGTGGAAGCCGAGCGGCGGTTCGTGCGCGGCGGATTCTACTCGTCGAGCGAGGTACGGAGCGAATCGCACATGCGAAACCTGTTCGCGCTCAGGGGCCTGGGCAACATCGTCGAGCTGACGATGGGGCGGCAGGGCGTGCGGATGCGCGTCCACCACGCCACTCTCCACCTCATGATCGTGGGAATAACCCAGGGCCTCTACGAGCTGGCGTACGGTAAGGAGAGCAAAGTCGAGTGGGAGATGTCCCCCGACGATACCCTCGACATCGAGGTGACGAATTGGGATTGAAAGACGAGCGAGGCCTGGTCGATTCGTACAGGCCGCTCTTCTACCCACGGTCCATTGCAGTGGTCGGGGCGAGTGACAACCCTTTCAAGCTCGGCTTCCAGGCCCTGAAGGCCGTTATGTCGGCGGGCTTCAAAGGTGAAGTCTATCCGGTCAACCCCGGGGCGGATTCAGTGGTACAGGGCATCCGATCGTACAAGTCCGTGGCGGAACTGCCGGACGGGGTCGACCTCTACGTCTATGCAATACCAGACGACAAGGTCATAGACGCGGTCCGCCAGGCCGCCGGCAGAGGCGGGAAGGCCGGGGTCATATTCGCGGGCGGTTTTCGGGAGACCGGTGAGAGCGGCCGGTTGAGGCAGCGAGAACTGGTGGACGCCGCGGCTACCGCGGGGATGAAGCTTATCGGGCCGAACTGCATCGGCGTCCTGAACACCCACGCACATCTCAACGCGACTTTTGCCGCTCCGCTTGGGATGCTCCCCGCCGGGAACGTTTCCGTCGTAAGCCAGAGCGGAGGCGTGGGCACTTGCATCATCTCGCAGCTTACCGATGAGCTCGCCAGCATAGGAAAGTTCATCAGCATCGGAGACCGCGCCAACATCGAATTCTCCGACATGGTCGAGTACCTCGCGGCGGACGAAGACACGTCAGTCACGTGCTTGTTCGTAGAAGGCCTGGACGACGGGCGCGATTTCTTCGAACGAGCATCCGGCGTTTCCGGGCTCAAGCCGTTGCTCGCGTGTAACCTCGGACATACCGAGCACTCAACCCGCACGGCCCTGTCCCACACGGGCTCCGTAGCGAGTTCCGAGGTCGTCTACAGGGGTGCATTCGCCCAGGCGGGAATACTGCAGGCGGACAGCGTGGAACAGATGGTGCTCGCGGCAAAAGCGCTTTCGATGGGGGCCGTCCTCGGTGGCAACGGCGTCTTCCTCTCAACACACACGGCAGGCCCCGCGATAGTAATTACCGACCGGTGTGAGAAGAACGGGGTGCGCTTCCCCGACCTGAACCCCGAGGTCGCCGATGCCATGCTCGAGTTCCTGCCGCCGCACGCCGTGCCCGCGAACCCGCTGGACATGTTCGCTTTCGCCTGGACGGACGCCCGTCTCTATCTGAAGGCCACCGAGCTTGCACTGAGCCAGGACGACATTCATTGCGCGATTGCGGTGTTCCAGTCCGGGATGGGTTCCGGCATCACTTTCCCGGCGCGTGAATACGCCTCGATCGGGCGCAAATACGGGAAACCCGTTTTCCTCTGCCTGACGGCGCCGGCGATGTTCGCGCAGGAGATGGCCGGAATACAGGCGGAGGGCGTGCCGACTTACAACAGGGCGGAAAAGACCGCTAGCGCCATCATCGCGCTGACGAGGTTGCACTCACTTCAAAGCAAAGCGACAAGTGATTAGCACTAGATGGCGAACCGGACGACCCCCTCGCATACGCCGGACTCCCTCATCAGGCAGCCCTCCACACGAGGTTCGACCTCGTAGCCGATCCCGATGCAGTCGAGCCAGCACAGGACTCGGTACAACACGCCGCACTCGTAATCGTCGTAAGCGCCTATCATCTTCATGCCCTCGAGCGCAAAGCACCTGTGCATGACCCAGTGAAGGATGTTCTCCTCGGGGAAGTCATAATCGAAACCCATGAAGTCGCCTCCAATTATCGAGAACGCGCCGTCGATGACGGCACGGACCTCGTCGAACGAAGAGATTCCTTCTAGCTTGATCCCGAGCGCCCTGGTCACCCTGTGAAGCTCTATGGGCGCAAGCGATTTGATCGCCGCCTTGTTGAGCTTGTTCGCGGCGCGTATGCCGTATTCGAGGTAACTGTTGTAGAACCACATGCCGTCGTGGGTCATCCAGCACTTCACCAGCAACTCTCTGAGCTCGTCGCCTTCAACGGATAACATGTCGACCTCCATCCCCGTTCGCAACGCTACGCACGTGAGATTATAATCCCTTCTGTACGGCAAAACCCGTGGGGGCGGACGGGCGTCCGTGAGTGTCCGTCAGGCTCCCCCGGCGCGCACCCGGGCGAGCCACGCGTTGAACTCTTTCACGAACCGTGTGTAAGCCTCGGACCCTGCCACGCTGTAGCCGGCCTCCATCTCTCTGGCGTACTCGTCGCGCTCGCCCGCGCTATCGTGCACTATCTTTTCGATAGGCTTCACGGCATTGAGGGTATCGCCGCAGCCATCCCATTTCAAATTGACCGGAAATCCCGCGCGCTCGAGCGGAGGATCCCAGGTGGCGTCGACCATCACCCACCTGCCGTCGATCAGGACATCGCAGTTGAGGTGACATTCCAGCGGCAGGGAGGCCGCGAGATCGGCCAGGCGAGCAGGCATCGCGATACCCTGATCGCTCCAATCGAGCGTGTACGTGACGTAGCGCACTCGAACGTCCATCGTCTCGAACATCCTTCCAAGGAGGAAGTGTCTCGGCGAGCAGGAGCCCTTTCCCAGTTCGAGAATTCCCCGCGGGCCGAGGCGCGAGTCGACGAGGTCGGGCACCAGCGCATACTCGATGTCCCGGATGTGTTCGAAGACCGCAATCCTCGCCGCGCGGTCGTCGAGCCCCGCCGTCCACTCCTCAAGCGTCCTCGATACGATGTCTACCATTGTCATTCCCTTTCGCGGGATCCGCTTCAATGATTATATTTGGAGGTGTACGATTGCATTATCGACCGCGTTCGAGCTCGGGGAGGTGCTCATGTACAGGAAGCTGGTCTGGAGCCTTGGCGCGGTAGCGATCGCGTGCTTCATAGTTGCGATCATAGGGTTAGCCACAAGCGGTTCGCACCGCTGGGTCAGACCTGCTGAGGAGTTGGGTTGGATAATGTTCGTGTCCGTCGTTATCATCCAGTACCTCGTAGCACCGCACTCCGAGGTCGAAGGCGGCTTCACCACGCTTCAGATGCTTGCATGGGGACTTGGAATCGTCTCCATCGTTCTCTTACTTATCGCGCTTATCTGCAACATCGTAATATCCGGCACGACCCCGAAGTGGATCGAGCCCATCGAAGCGGTTGGTCTTCTCTGCGCGCTCGGCCTGGTTCTCATCTCAATTTCGGGCCGCGGAAAACTCTGGGGTGGCGAGTAACCTGCCTCCTCAGTCCTTGAGGCCGCGCATGTAGGCGTCAAGTAGGAGCATGAGACGGCGGTCGCGACGGGCAAGTATCTCTTCTTCATCAATGCCGGCATAGTCATAGAACCCGCGGCCGGTCTTGACCCCGAGGTCTCCACGTTCGACTCGTTCGGCGAGCGCGGGCGGCGGCTCCACCCCCATCGCGCGCGCGGACGCGGCCATGACATCGAGGCCGCCCAGGTCCATCGTAGCGAACGGTCCGCCCACCGCGAGGCGCAGGCTGATGGAGTTTTCGACCGCACGGTCGATGTCCTCGGGCGTGACGACGTCTTCCGTGAGGATGGAGTACGCCATCGCGTTCATCGCCAGCTGGAAACGGTTGACCACGAACCCGGGCACGTACCGCTTCAACACCAGGACTTCTTTTCCGATCGACTTCACGAGCTCGACCGTCACGCTGACGACCTCGTCCCCTGTCGAGTCTCCCCTCACCACCTCGACCAG
>Ga0182021_10000364_pt1 | contig 47369 bp, 44 predicted proteins | sample 612E3MmetaG_FD_120493 | JGI IMG/M metagenome (GOLD analysis project Ga0182021, IMG submission 120493) | Permafrost microbial communities from Stordalen Mire, Sweden - 612E3M metaG (Illumina Assembly) | ecosystem: Environmental > Terrestrial > Soil > Wetlands > Permafrost | place: Sweden... | reverse complement strand
TGTAGGGTCGTTCGGATGAACCGATACATTGGGGTCAGCAGTAAAATTCACAATATTGTAATAGCAACCGCCTGTAGGATCAAATGTATAATAGAAGTAAGCGTGCAGCAGGGGCTGGACTGTAATCGTCTTTGATGCCTGAACCGGAGTGCATCCCGGTACAGCAGTGTTGGTCTCACTAACCGTCAGGGTGGCGGTCGTGGGTGTGGTTCCCCATGCGATGGTCACCTGGTTCGTGCTGCCACCTGCAGTAATGACTCCACCTCCCGACAATGTCCAGGAGTATGTATGCCCCGGTATGGCATAAGTCGAATAATTGACCGTTTGCCCTGCCCTGACTACACCAGGGCCTATCACAACGGGTTGTGTATCCGGACATTGCGCGATTAAAGAGGCAAGGCTGAGAAGCAGGAACCCGGAAATAAAAATTAGGCGTAACGTTATATTCCGCATACGGTTGAAATTAGAAGACGTTTATTACAATAATTGATTATACTTGATTTGAGTGACAAAAGTTGCACTTGTAAGGTTGCCTGAAAGTCGGATTTTTTCATTACGTTACAAAACTAACAATTATTTTTAAATTTTAATCACATCACGTACAACCCTAACAGAATAATTCTGTCTTAATAGATACTTTTTGATTTCCAGTTTTGTTTTTTAGATATTACTTGTATTTTTGCATCAGCCAAGTTGAACTTTATGAAAAAGATTCTGTTTTTTATTAATCTGCTGATTATCACTGCAATCATTACAGTTTCTTGCAAAAAGAATTCTGAATCCCCGCCTTGTGACGGAAAGGGAACCATATGCATTTCAAATAAACGGGATTCTTTGATTGTGATTTTTATTGAACAAACCCACACTACTCTTAATATTAACCACGATGAGATGCAATGCCAGAGCTTTCTGGGCGGGGCAACCTATACATTGAAATTTTCAGGGCCTGCATATACAGCCGATCTCAAGGATACCACCTTCCTGGTTCAGAATTGCGATAGTAAACTCATCAACATCAGGCCTCCCACGAAAAAATAAGCCTTAATCCTCGAATTTTACCTTCGTGAGATAAAACACCAGCCTCCTGTTGTTTTCATCCAGGGCAATGTTCTTGATATCCTGAAAACCATAACAAAGAAAGTAATTATCGTACCACGGAACCATTCCGCTCCGGGTCTCTGAGATAAGTTTATCATCCGGATATTTTGATTCGACAGGACTGAATTCAAGTTTTCCGGTTGTTTCCGGTCCTTTTATGATTTCGGAACCGATTTTACCGGATGAATTATATGAAATCAGGATCTTTTCACCCTGTTGAATGGCACATACTTTCGGGCCCAGGTCATAACTAATTACATCCCTTATCTCCATTGCATTATCCCAAAGGAGCTGTCCTTCCTGGTTAAAAGCTGTGAGCAGGGCATTGGTAAAACGGTATCCGTCAAAAACAGAATAGGAGTTTGAATAAGGTCTGCCGTAAAAATCAAAATCGGTGAAATTTTCAGAATGATACTGGGGATAATAGATCTCAGAGATCAGTAAATAAGAACCGTTCTGAATCAATGGTTCATGAACAATGACTTTGAGATCAGCCGAAATTTCCCCAATACTTCTTTTCTTCTTGAGGGCTTTTTTCTTCAGGTCCATTACATTCTTGGCATTGAGCAATGAATTTGCGGACTTCAGTTCGAGGAAATTATAAAAATTCAGGTTTTTCTGGTTCCCAGGAACAATAAGGCTGGTAAAGAACCCTGCCGACTCTTCAGCTTCCTTGGTTTTTGAATTTTTCGCAGAAGATTCCAGATTGTATGTGCCGATGACCAGCTCATTTCTGCCGGATGTTGTAACAGATTTAAAACCGGTGAAATCCCTGTCGTTATTGATTGTACTGATTTTTACGGCTGATTTCATATTTCCGGCAGTATCGAATTCCTCGAACCAATGTTCATTTTCCTTTTTGGCCAAAGGTTTTGTCAGGATTGTTTTTATCATTCCTGTAATGCTGTCAATCGAAAACCAACGGATCGTTGATGGAATTTCCCGGGCGGTGAAAAACCCCTTTGAATGATTGGTGATCAGGTCAATGATCTCAACTGCGGCCGGTCCGTTTTTATGATTTAGGGCCAGATATGCAAACCTGCCTGAAAAGTCAATTGAAACCGGGTCCGTGTTGGCCGGTATCTTTGACAGGTTTGGAATAAAATGACCGTTCAGGAGTGCTATTCTTACAATCTCAAAAGTCAGGTCTTCATTCTTCTGTTTTCCTGTATTTACGAAAACCAGGGCAAGTGTATCATGCATTGTCCTTGTGAATTTATAATCCATATCGGCAGGAACAGGAAGGCTTTTGGTCCATAAAAGCAAAAGGTTCTGATCATACAAAGAAAAGTACCATTTTATCCTTTGGGCTTCAGCAATTTCGATGCTTTTAAAAAAGACCATCACCCCCTGCCTGCCGCATGAGATAACTTTATATGATTCCCGATCCGTCTTTGCAGCTATTTCAAGGCGTTCAGTTTCTTCTCCATTGTTTTCCTTTTTTTGCTGAGGGAAAACTAAAAACGGGAGAAGGGTTACGCTTAGAAGCAAAAGAAAAGTATGGAATTTCATAGGTCTGCCATTCTCAGGCGCAAAAGTAAAGAAAAATGTGGCTTTTTATTTCCGGATAAAGAAAGTGCAAAAAAAAAGCCATGAAATGATCACGGCTTTTTTATTTCCCGAAGGGTCTTTTACTTATCCTTGACTTCTTCGAAGTCCACGTCGGTTACTTCGTCATTTCCTGATTTTTGGTGTCCCCCTCCCTGTTCATGGCTTTCCTGGGGTCCGCTTTGAGGACCCTGCTGGGCTCCCTGGGTGTTCTTATACATCTCTTCGCTTGCAGTCTGCCATATGGAGTTCAGATTCGTAAGGGCACGGTCAATTGCCGCCAGGTCACGGTTTTTATGAGCATTCTTCAGCTCTTCAAGAGCTTTTTCAATATTGCCTTTTTTATCGGCAGGAATCTTGTCACCGAATTCCTTCAGTTGCTTTTCTGTCTGGAAGATCATTGTGTCGGCCTGATTGATCTTATCAACTTCTTCCTTCATTTTCTTATCTGAATCCGCGTTACGCTGGGCTTCTTCCTTCATGCGCCTGATATCATCATCGGAAAGTCCGGATGAGGCTTCGATACGGATTTGCTGCGATTTCCCGGTTGCTTTATCTTTGGCCGTAACATGCAGGATTCCGTTTGCATCGATATCAAATGTGACCTCAACCTGAGGTATTCCTCTTGGTGCAGGAGGTATGCCGTCCAGATGGAATCTGCCGATACTTTTATTCTGGTTAGCCATCGGGCGTTCACCCTGAAGTACATGTATCTCAACAGTAGTCTGACTGTCAGCCGCAGTGGAGAATACTTCCGACTTTCTGGTCGGGATAGTTGTGTTCGATTCGATCAGTTTGGTCATAACCCCACCCAGAGTTTCAATACCCAGGGACAAGGGGGTTATATCGAGAAGAAGTACATCTTTTACTTCACCGGTCAGGACTCCTCCCTGGATAGCGGCGCCGACAGCTACGACTTCATCCGGGTTGACACCTTTTGAAGGTTCTTTCCCAAAGAGTTCACGGACAATTTTTTGAATTGCAGGTATTCTTGTGGATCCGCCTACAAGGATGACTTCATTGACATCGGTGGGTTGCATTCCGGCATCTTTCAGTGCCTGCTGGCACGGAGGTATTGTTGATTGCATCAGGTGATCGATAAGCTGTTCAAATTTTGCCCTGGTCAGTTTCTTTACCAGGTGCTTGGGAACACCATCAACCGGCATAATATACGGAAGGTTGATCTCAGTTTCCATTGAACTTGAAAGCTCGATCTTTGCCTTCTCTGCAGCTTCTTTCAGACGCTGTAATGCCATCGGGTCTTTCCGGAGGTCAACCCGTTCATCCTTCAGAAATTCGTCAGCCAGCCAATCGATTACGATCTGGTCGAAATCATCACCTCCAAGGTGGGTATTCCCATTGGTTGATTTGACTTCAAACACTCCGTCGCCAAGTTCCAAAATGGAAATATCAAAAGTTCCGCCACCAAGGTCATAGACTGCAACTTTAATATCCTTGTGCTTTTTATCAAGGCCATAGGCCAGTGCGGCAGCAGTGGGTTCGTTAATTATCCTTTTCACCGTCAGCCCGGCGATCTCGCCGGCTTCTTTTGTAGCCTGGCGCTGTGAATCACTGAAATATGCCGGTACTGTTATGACCGCATCCTTCACTTCCTGTCCCAGGTAATCTTCGGCTGTCTTTTTCATTTTCTGAAGGACCATGGCTGAAATTTCCTGGGGGGAATACAACTTTCCACTGATATCCACCCTTGTAGTATTATTATCCCCGCGCACGACATGGTAAGGCACACGTTTTATTTCAACCTGTACCTGATCGTATGTTTCACCCATAAACCGCTTGATTGAAAAGACAGTGTTCCTGGGGTTAGTGATAGCCTGACGTTTTGCAGGATCGCCTACCTTTCTTTCTCCGTTATCAGTAAATGCAACAATCGACGGTGTTGTCCTTCTTCCTTCGCTGTTCGCAATAACCACAGGTTCGTTGCCTTCCATGACGGCCACGCATGAGTTTGTAGTTCCAAGATCAATTCCAATAATTTTTCCCATAATTAATAATCTCCTTTCATAGTATTTTTTAAGAAGTAAAACCTAGATGTCAATCATTGTGCCAAAAGGGAAAACCCTGACAAAAAATGACAAAAAGACAGAAAACAGGAGATTAGAATCCCAGGTCCTTTGTGTATTTGTTGGTTTTGATTTCCGCCAGGGTGTAATCGCTGAACCGCAATGTATCGACTCCTTTGACTACACGGCTTGTGAAAAGCCCGATTCCGTTTGTAATGTCCGAGAAGGTTGGCTTTTCCTGGATTATTGTCATGGAAGGTTCATTTACTTCTATATAAGTGTTCAGGTCCTCCGACCCGACGGTAAAGATGAAATCGCAATCCCTGAGTACCCGTGAAACAGTCGGATCAACCAGGATATGCGATCCCATGAACAAATAAAATGCATCCCCGGTGATATCATAGTCCATGGTCTGCCCCCCGTTGTCGGTAAGGGATGTGATACCGGAAAGAGCGATCCAGTCAAGGGATTTGATGACAGTTGAGGCTGGATTCCCAATAACGGTCTCAGAATAACGTATCCTGACAGTCAGCTGGTAGCGTTTCCCTCCCACTGCCGAGGTCCACTTGACTTCCGTATTTTTACCCGACTGGAAATTTGCACGGGTATAAATAGTAGGCCTATCAATATCAAAATCCCGGACCATGGTGGTGCTCCCTTCAATGACTTTCTGGGTTACTGTATTCTTAATAATCAGGTTATATTTCATACTGTCTGAAAGCCTGGTATTGGTGCAGTATACTTTTTGCACCGGGAAATAAAATACCCCGCTGTCTTTGTCCTGGATCAGGGTATCATGCAGGGCAATTGTACGCAGCAGCCTGGAGCCGTAATATTCTTCCAGGGTGACATCCAGGTTCTGCAAATAATTGCTGGAGTCGGGGATCTGTGCAAATTCAAGTGCATTCCCCGGTCCCAGGAAGGCCTTGGTAACTTTAACGTAATGAATAGGTTCAGTTTGGTCAAGCAATCCGTACACCACGGTCACGTCTTTCCAGTCGGCATTTACATTCAGTGATTTATTGCAGGAGAGTAAAAACAGCGTCAGAGAAGCAACGAGTGAAGTGAGCAGTAATCTTTTCATGGAGTCAACGGATGAAAATACATCGCAAAGATATGGATTCTTTTGTTACGGAAGTCATTGTAATATCAGAAACTGTCAAATCCAGATTTAATTGTAATACCTTTGCAATATAAATTTGCAGCGTATGTCGGCTTCATATTCATTTCGCAATGTCACAAAAGTGACAACCCATGTGTTACAGGAAATGAAAGTAAAAGGGGAGAAAATCGCCATGCTCACGGCATATGATTATTCCTTTGCCAGGATTCTTGAAAGCACAGGAATTGACATAATCCTTGTCGGAGATTCAGCTTCGAATGTTATGGCGGGATTCAGTTCAACCCTGCCTATTACGCTGAATGAAATGATTTACCATGCATCATCAGTCGTAAGGGCGGTGAAGCGGGCCCTCGTGGTTGTAGACCTTCCTTTCGGCACTTACCAGGGCAATTCAAAGGAAGCCCTGAATTCAGCAATAAGGATCATGAAGGAAAGCGGGGCTGATGCGGTCAAGATGGAGGGCGGGAAAGAGGTTATAGAATCTGTTGACCGCATCCTGTCGGCCGGCATTCCGGTTATGGGACACCTTGGCCTCACACCTCAGTCAATCCATAAATTCGGGACATATGTTGTACGAGCGACCACAGAGCCGGAAGCAGTCAAGCTGGTTGAGGATGCCCATTTGCTTGAACAAGCAGGATGTTTTGCGATTGTACTTGAAAAAATACCGGCCAAGCTTGGCGGACGTGTTACAAAGGAGCTTAAAATCCCTCTCATTGGTATTGGCGCCGGGGGAGCAGTTGACGGACAGGTTCTTGTCCTGCACGATATGCTTGGGATCACAATGGAATTTTCACCCCGTTTTTTAAGACGTTATCACAATCTGTCGGAAGAAATCAAAGGAGCAGTCAACACATATATCCATGATGTCAAATCGCTCAATTTCCCGAATGAACGTGAACAATATTGATCAGCGTGTCCTTTACGAAGACAATCACCTACTGATCATCAATAAGCTTCCGTCTGAAATTGTCCAGGGGGATAAGACTGGAGATGAGCCTCTGAGTGAAAAGCTGAAAGCATATATCAAAGGGAAATACAATAAGCCGGGCGAGGTTTTTCTTGGCGTGGTCCACCGTCTCGACAGGCCGGTAAGCGGGGCTGTGATCTTTGCCCGGACCTCCAAATCACTGAGCAGGCTTAATGAATTAATCAAAACCGGCCAGGTACATAAACGATACTGGGCAGTTGTCAAATCCGCCCCGCATCCTGAAAGCGACCGTCTTATAAATCATTTGTCGCGAGATGAAGCGAAAAATAAATCTTTTGTCAATCCTGAACAAAGCTCAAAAACCCAGGTTGCCGAGCTAACGTATTCCCTTGTCGGCAGAAGCAAGGATTACTTCCTGCTTGAAATTGACCTGATAACCGGACGTCATCATCAGATAAGGGCGCAGCTTGCCCATATCGGCTGTCCGATAAAAGGTGATCTGAAATACGGATTCCCCAGGTCCAACCCTGACGGATCGATCCACCTGCATGCAAGGACTTTATCATTTATACACCCCATCCGGAAGGAACAGCTTGAAATTACAGCGCCCCCACCTGATGACCCGGTCTGGAATTACTTTGCTTCCGTGAAACAAAATCCTTTGAATGTATAGACTCCATTATTCACCGGATACGACGCTTACAGTTCAAAGCATTACACGACCACAACAGGAATGGCAACCCTCGCCTTTTCATTCACATATGCTTCAGCCTGGGTCTTTCAGCCTGAAACCACATGAGAGTTATCCCCAGGACTGGATCACGATTGCATTCCTAAGCTGTATTATAATTATCGCCTGGGTCCGTGTTTTTTATTATAAGCGGCTGAAACAGATTTACAAAGCCCCTTTCTCCCAGCGGTTTCTTAATATCCTGATAAGGGAAGGCAGCCTTTTTAAAGAAAGGATTGTTATTGCCATGACCCTTGTATATCTGATGACCTTTGGCTTTATAATCTACAAATCTTTCAGGTTTTTCTCACCTGCAAGCCTTTCCGGGTATAAAGAATATGAGGTTTTTGCAATATGTACCGTGGCGTTATTCCTATTCTGGATGGCTAAGATCCTTCTGATACGTATCCTCGGGATCGTATTTAAAACTGCCGGTTCCACTTATATTTATCTTCAGAATATATTGGTTTTCTGTTTTATCACCGGATTGATTTCACTCCCGCTCGTCATCCTGATGGTTTTTTTGAACTCTTCAGCGCTTTTTTACCTTACACTGGGTCTCATTTCTTTGTTATATATATTTAGGGTGATGCGAGGTTTTTTTATTGGAATTTCATTAAAGAAGTTTTCCTGGTTATTTTTATTTGTGTATCTTTGCACCCTCGAAATCCTGCCTCTGGTGGTTATCCTGAAAGGGTTTTACCTCTTCGGAACAGACTTGTGATTTCAAAGAAAATAATTTGTTTTTTTAAGTCAAATCGGGTACCTGACATTAACATTAATAGTTTAATCAATAAGTTGAATTCGGGTATTAAATTTTAGTCTGACTACAAACCTATTATAAATTGAAGATCAGGAATATTCTTGTTTCTCAACCCCAGCCTTCCGATTTCGAAAAATCCCCCTATGCGGAGATTGCCCGGAAGTTCAATGTTGACATTACTTTCAGACAATTAATCAGAATCGAAGGAGTTCCGGCAAAAGAATTCCGTAAGGACCGGATCAACATCCTGGATTACTCTGCGATCGTCTTCACGTCCAAAAATGCGGTTGATCAATTTTTCAGAATTTGCAAGGAGATGAGGGTCGAAGTTCCGGAGACCATGAAATATTTCAGCATTTCAGAGTCGACCGCCTATTATCTTCAGAAATATGTTCAATTCAGAAAAAGGAAGATCTTCCACAGCAAAGAAAACTTTTCCCTCCTGGTTGAACTGATCAGAAAGCATAAAAATGAAAAGTTCCTCCTGCCATGCTCCGATGTGCATAAGCAGGATGTTCCCAAAATGCTGGAAGACAATAAAGTCGCTTATAAAAAAGCTGTTATTTACCGTACACTCGCCAACGATATGTCGGATATTGATATTACCAAATTTGACATGATCGTTTTCTTCAGTCCTGCAGGGATCAAATCACTTTTTAAAAACTACCCGGAATTCAAACAGAAAAATACCGTTATTGCAGCCCTGGGCCCCACTGTTGCAAAAGCAGTTAAAGATGCCGGTTTGCGCCTGGATATTGAAGCTCCTACAAAAGAAGCACCCTCGATAATTACTGCGATCGAACAATACCTGTCAAAAGAGTTCCGGAAAAAATAAATCCGGTCTCCCTTGTCCCTCATGCTGTCAGCAGCGTTTGGCCTAAAATCTCTATCATATAATATGTTACTGACTTTCAGAAAAAATGACAGGCTGTATCATCTTCGCCAGATTAAACGCCTTTTTTCTGAAGGACGGATCATCGTCATAAAACCGCTGAAGATCACCTGGCTCATCCAGCACCAGGGTAACGGAAACGGGGTGAAGCTGATGATCAGCTACCCTAAAATTTTCTGCAAAAAAGCAATCCGCAGAAATAAGATCAAAAGGCGTTTACGGGAAGCTTACCGTCAGAACAAAAAAATTATCCATGATGTGCTGCTTCCTTCCGGCAGGAGTTTACTGATTTGCATTACTTACACATCCAAAGAAATACTGTCTTACAGCGAAATACAAGATAAAATAATCTTACTTTTGTGGCGTTTAAAAGAAGAATGTGGGAAAATTGTTTAGCGTGTTTTTCATTTCCCTGATAAGGTTTTACCAGGGAGCAATCTCTCCTTATCTGATGCCGTCTTGCCGTTTTAGCCCCAGCTGTTCGGAATATGGCATTGAGGCAATCCGAAAACACGGGCCATTAAAGGGAGGATGGATTACCCTGAGAAGGCTTAGCCGCTGCCACCCATGGGGAGGCCATGGGTATGACCCTGTACCATAGTAAAATAACGAAGTATGAATGCCTGATGAATAAACCCTGAAATAACCAATGGCTAATGGCCAATCGCTATTCGCTCTCAGTATTTCAGGTTTTTATTCTTTTGTAAATATATAGTATCGAATATGAGAATCATCAAAGTTGTAATTTTAGTTTTGTTAATTGGATGGGGCTTCCCCGCTTTGTCTCAGGACAAGCCAGTCCCGGATGGGAATAAGGAGAATATCGGTTTTGAAGTACTGAAGAATCTTGATATTTATTCGAACCTGATCAAAGAACTCGCTGTCGATTACGTGGATGTCATCAACCCCGGGCAACTAAATCAGACCGGTATCGATGCTATGCTTGAATCACTCGACCCTTATACAAACTTTATTCCTGAAAACCAGGTCGAGGATTACAGATTTATTACCACCGGCCAATACGGCGGTATCGGGGCCCTGATTCATCAACAGGGCAAATATGTTGTGATTTCGGAACCTTATGAAGGGTCGCCCGCTGAAAAATCCGGTCTTAAGGCTGGTGATAAGATCATACGGATAAACGGACAGGCCGCAATCAACAAATCATATGATGAAGTAAGCGCCATTCTAAAGGGTCAGCCGGGAACCCAGGTCAAACTGGTCGTGGAACGAAAAGATCCTGCCGATACCATTGAAAAGATCATTTCACGGGAAAATATACGCATAGAAAACGTTCCTTACAGCGGGATGGTCAATGACGGGATAGCCTATATCAAGCTGACCGGGTTTACCCAAAATGCAGCCAAGGAATTCCGCCAGGCCTTCCAGAAACTGAAAGAGAATAACAAACTCAATGGCCTGATCATTGATATCCGCGGGAATGGAGGCGGGCTCCTGACCGAAGCGGTTGATATAGCGAGTCTTTTTGTTGAAAAAGGACAGGAGATTGTTTTCACCAAGGGGCAGAAACCCGATAAAAACCAGGTACATTCCACTAACTCTGCACCAATAGATCTGAATATTCCCATCATTGTTCTGGTTGACAGCCAGAGTGCTTCTGCATCCGAAATCCTGGCAGGCTCCCTTCAGGATCTGGACCGGGCGGTGATCCTCGGCCAGCGGACTTTCGGGAAAGGACTGGTCCAGAATGTGGTACCCCTGAGTTACAATGCACAGATGAAAATCACAGTTGCAAAATATTATATCCCAAGCGGAAGATGTATCCAGGCTATCGATTATTCTCACAAAAACAAGCAGGGAAATTTTGACAAGATCCCGGATTCACTTATCCGTGAATTCACTACAAAACACGGCCGTAAAGTATATGACGGAGGAGGAATAAGCCCTGACATCAAAGGCACCCAGAGAAAGATCAGTAATATTGCAATGGCTTTGTACAACAAATTCCTGATCTTTGATTTTGCGACCAACTTTGACAGAAGTCATCCTTCAATAATTCCCCCTGATCAGTTTGAAATCACAGATACCATTTATAATGATTTCCTGGCTTTTTTGAAAGACAAAGATTATAAATACACTACCCAAAGCGAACTCGCCCTGGAAAAACTTCGAAAAGAAGCCGAAAAGGAACAATATTTCAATGGCATTAAGGGAGAATTGGACCTTCTTCGCACAAGCATGGAAAACGACAAAAAAGAAGACCTCAATAAATACAGGGATCAGATCAGGGAATTGCTTAAAATGGAGATCCTTTCGCGGTATTACTTCCAGAGTGGAAAAATCATAGGGGCGTTAAAGAGTGACCCTGAAATTGCCGAGGCTATCGGGCTGATCCATGACACGACAAAATATGCCGGCATACTGGCCGGCAAATTTTCACAGCCCGACAACAGTCTGCCAGGTTCAGTTCAGGAAGAACAGGAAAAGAAAGAAGGAGAATAAAATCAAATGAATTTTATGAGAAAGTCAGCATTAACAGTCATTATCTGTACAATTTTTATCCTTGCGGGATTCGGGGCTGATAAACCCGCCTACAGGATTTTTAACAACAAAGGAAAATCTTCCGGTTATAAAGAACTTTTAAAAGAAACCTCTTCAGCCAACCTGGTTTTCTTTGGTGAAATCCATGACAATTCCCTTTGTCACTGGCTGGAACTTCAGCTTGCAAAGGATTTATATGCAGCCAAAGGTTCCCACCTGGTCATGGGGGCCGAGATGTTTGAAACTGACAACCAGTTGCTGCTGAACGAATATGTAACCAGGCAGATCATCCGTAAAAAAGATTTTGAGGCTGAAGCTAAACTTTGGCCGAATTATAAAACTGATTACGCACCTCTTGTTGATTTTGCAAGGGAGAATAAAATAAAATTCGTTGCCACGAATATTCCCCGGCGGTTTGCGGCAATAGTGAACTTCAACGGATTCGAGGGACTTGACAGCATATTGGCCAATGAGCGGGGTTTGATGGCTTCTCTTCCCATTCCTTATGATTCGTCGCTGAATTGTTATCAGAACATAGCCCGGGCCACTGAGGGAATGGCACATATGGGAATGAGCCTTGCCGAAGCCCAGGCTATGAAGGACGCAACAATGGCAACGTTTATACTTAAAAATACTGCTATCGACAGCAGTATATTTTTGCATTTCAACGGATCTTACCACAGTGATAATTATGAAGGGATTGTCTGGATGGCAAAGCAATATCTCAGGAGGGGGAATTTTTCACCGAAAATCATCACGATTGCAACCGTTGAACAAAAAGACCTGGATGAACTGGAGAAAACAAATGAAGGGAAGGCTGATTTTATCATTGTCATCCCTTCCGATATGACAAAGACTTACAGGGTTGATTTGCCTTTGATGTCAATACCCACCCCGGCTTCTGCCGAAAAACAGAATCCCGAAAACAAACCCAAACCGAAACCCAAACCGAAAGAAGAAGATCAGGTGGATGACGACGACGATTAATGCTTACACAAAGGTGAAGTAAGCATTGATCAGGAAATTCCAGGTAGTGACAAGCAAGGTTGCCACAAGCTTTGAAACATAAAAGTTTACCTTGAACTTTCCCGACATTGTCCACACTATCAGCAGGTTAATTCCAAGCCCGATCAGGGCAATAATAAAAAATCTTGTAAACTCCTGACCAATATGGGGATTTTGACTATGGAAAGTCCAAACCCGGTTGAGCATGTAATTCGTTGTGGCTGCTAAGGTGAATCCTATTGAGTTGGAGATATATTTCTGGATCTTAAGAAATTCCTTGCAGATAAAGGTCGTTCCAAAATCCACGAAAACCCCTGAAAATCCAACAAGGCAGAACTTGATAAATTTCAGGATGAAAACCTCATTAAAAATTTGCTGAATGTCCATCAGAATATGCGATTAGCGATTAGCCATAAGTGATTCACTCTGTGACTCTGTGACTCTGTGACTCTGTGACTCTGTGACTCTGTGACTTGGTGACTCTGTGACTTGGTGACTCTGTTACTCTGTTACTCTGTTACTCTGTTACTCCGTACCTTAACACATGATCTATAATTGTATGATCAGGATCTCCACTTTCCCATTCCTCAGCACTTCAACATTTACGGTCATGCCTTGTTTCAGTTTGCCCAGCCTGGCCATATAATCGTAGATATTTTCAACTTTCATTCCCTGGACTGAAATGATAATATCGCCTTTATGCATCCCACCCTTATAAGCAGGACCATCCTTTGTGACCCCGTCGACACGCAATCCTTTTTTCTCAGAACCTGCAAAATCGGGCATGATCCCGAGCGTTACCTTATACCTTCGGCCGCTTCTTCCCTGGTAGTCTTTCCTGCCTGATTCTTTAAATGTCAGGTCTTTGTCCAGGTCATCCACTTTGAGGATGAGAGCAGCACTGAAATCCCCGATTTCTTTTTCTGCATTATAATCCAGTTTGTCTGCATCGTCAAAGGGTGTATGGTAATCCATATGCACACCTGTGGTGAAGAAAAATACGGGAATGTTGGCCGCATAGAATGAAGCATGGTCTGAGGGGCCGAAACCATCAGGGGAGTGAGTGACCTGGAAAGGCAGGCCTTTTTCCAGCAGCCTGAGGATTGTGTCCGCCTCGACGGAGGTGCCCGTACCGCTGACGGATATGGAATTCTTTTCTTTATCAAAACGGCCGACCATATCAAAATTGAACATGGCTTTGATCTTTTTTACATCGACCAGGGGATGGGTCATAAAGTATTTTGATCCCAGGAGTCCCATTTCCTCACCTGAAAAAGAAATAAAGATCACGCTTCTTTTCAGTTCTTTCTTTTCCGAGGATAATTTCTTTGCCAGTTCCATCACCAGGGCAGTTCCTGATGCATTATCATCGGCGCCGTTATGAATGGCACTTGTATCGGGCATGCGCGAACCCGAGCCCTGCCCTCCAAAACCAAGATGGTCATAATGTGCCCCGACCACGATATATTCATCCTTTAGCACTTTATCCCTGCCTTCAATCAATCCAATCACATTCGCGGTTTTTGCAAATACCTGGGTTATATCGACCAGGCCATGAACACTGACACCGGTCTCAAAATTGACAGGTTTATCTGTCGAAGAAATCAGCTTTTCAAGGCTGTCGGCAGTAACTCCTTTCTGCCTCAGGATGCGATCGGCAATATCATGGGTGATGTTTATCACAGGTATCCCGCTGGTCACTTCATTGTTTTCAACTACAAGGTTCATCAGTTTATCATCCTTATCAAGTCCTCTCGGTGTGACCAGCAATACTCCGGCAGCCCCTTTGTCCTTTGCCGACAGGACTTTTGTCCGGGCATCGCTGAAAGGAATAAACCGGCTGTCGGCTTTATCCAATTCGGGATCGGCCCTGAACACCATGACCCACTTCCCTTTCACATCAGCACCTGTGTAATCATTCCATTTCAGGCTGTCCAGATCAAGGTCAAAGCCGTACCCGGCAAACACAACAGGGGCGCTGACATCCCCACCTGAGGAAAATGCCAGAGGTATGAAATCTTTTCTAAAAACGGCATCAGCACCATTCACTGTAAGTTTATTGTTTTTCCCAAGGCTTACATCGGTGACAATTTCAAAATACTGGAAACCATTATCCCCCATCGGTTTCAGGCCGGCTGTTTTGAAATGATCCAGGATATATTTTGAAGCGACATTCATCTCGGGGGTTCCCGGTTTCCGTCCTTTTAGTGAATCCGACGCCAGGAAATAAACATAATCCTTCAGGTCCTTTGATGAGATCTCACCTTTCTGCGCAAAAACCGCCAGGGCAGATACACCTAACAACAGGCAAACCAGAACTCGTTTCATAAGAGGCATAAATTTTTGCATATTCTTCTTTATTTCAGGAAATACTTAGTACTTCTTTTATCACTCCGCCGCCGAGGACAAGGTCAGCATCATAGAACACCGCACTTTGTCCGGGGGTTATAGAATCATTCGGATGGAAAAATGTTGCTTTTACCATTCCATTTTCAAGGGGTTCGACCATTGCATCCCGGTCTTTCTGGGCCGAACGGATCTTTATACTAACGTTCATTGGCCTGTCCAACCCTCTGAAAGCAATCCAGTTCAGATCATCTACCAGAAAGCTCGTGTTAAACGTTTCGTTTCGCGTCCCCACGATCACTTCATTTGTTTCTTTATCCAGGCGGATCACATACAGGGGTTCCGACCAGGCGATTCCCAGGCCTTTCCTCTGACCAATAGTATAATTCCAAATACCCTGGTGGGTTCCCACTGTTTGACCGCCGGCAAGTTTAATTTCACCGGGCTGAGGTTCATGCTCAAGGAGGTCCTTATAATTCCCGCTGTAGAAATCCTGGCTTTCTTCTTTATCATAGACCGGGAGGCCGGCTTCCTTTGCTATCTCTTTTATCCTTGTCTTATGAAAGCTCCCGATTGGAAGTAATGCTTTTGACAATTGTGACTGAGTAAGCCGGTAAATGAAATAGGTCTGGTCTTTTTTCAGGTCCACCCCTCTTTTCATTAAAAACCTCCCTGTCAGGGGATCTTTCTCAACCCTTGCATAATGACCTGTTGCAAAATAATCATAGGAAAATCCTTTCTTTTCAGCCAGCTCAGGAAGAAGCCCGAACTTAATATGCTGGTTGCACTGCACGCATGGATTCGGTGTTCTTCCGAGGTAATATTCATTCCTGAAATAGTCAAGCACGGATCTTTTATATTCCGCTGAGCAGTCGAGAACTTCGAAAGGGATTTCAAGGATTTTTGCAACTTCCTTTGCTTCCTGAATTTCTTCCTCTTCATCAGGCCCATAGCATGCATGCTTTCCCCCCGGGGAAGGAGGTAGTTTTTTTCCATCCCATAATGCCATTGTAATCCCTATAACATGGTATCCTTCCTTCTTAAGGATATGTGCTGCGACAGAGGAATCTACTCCTCCGCTAAGTCCTACCAGAACCGTTCTGTCTTTATTTGATGCCAGGCCTCTGAAAATTGGCTGCAAAGTTAACATTTGTTTTAACATGGGTCATCCGGCCAGGACCTGTAAAACGGAGCCTCGCATCGCAGAGAAGTCTGTTTAAAGTATTATGCCGGACTATTAACATACCTGATCTTTCCTGATACGATCAGCAGGTATATTGCTGCCAGTAAAACCCCGGCCCCTGAAATAATGAACATTATTTTCAACCCAAGCGTATACCATAATAAACCTGCAACAGTGCTCGACAGCAATGTGAACATGCTGGCAAAACTTGTATAAAATCCTATAGCGGTTGCCGTATCGGATTTTCCTGCAAGATTGCTTATGAGAGCTTTTGAAATTCCTTCTGTACTGGCTGCATAGATCCCGTAAAAGAAGAACAGGACGACAAAACCGGTCAGACTTGCAATAAAACCAAAACATAAATAAACAACGGCAAAAAGGAACAAGCCTGAAATCAGCATTGTCTTCAAACCGATTTTATCGGCAAGTGCTCCCAGGGGAAACGACAATGCTGCATAAACCAGGTTATAAAAAATATACAAAGCTATCATCCAGGTATCGGAGATATGCTTATCCTTAATTGTCAGTAGAAGAAAAGCGTCGGAGCTGTTAAAGACCGCAAATAACAATAAGCCGATTACCAGGTATCTGAATGATATAGCTGAAAGCCGCCAGTATTTCAGGTAAGCCAGGAAACCTGTTGTATTCCTGTGTTCCTCCTGTGTTTTCCCGGGTACCTTTCCGGAGTCAGATGCCTGGATGCCATTATCCGTCAGGCCAACCGCTGAACTTATTCCCGGCTTGTTTTTTTCACTGAGAAGAAAAGTCAGGGCGATGGCAAACAGCCCGGGGAAAAAAGCCAGGTAAAAAAGAGTTTTATAATGACCCGGGAAAAACATAAGGAAAACAAGTGCAAGGGAAGGCCCTATGGCAGCCCCAATTGTGTCCATTCCACGATGAAATCCGAAAACCTTGCCTTTATTTCCGGGAGTGGTTTCATCACTCAATATCGCATCCCGTGCGCCTGTACGAACTCCTTTCCCGAAACGGTCAATGGTCCTGGCCAGGAAAATCCACCATGGATATGTAAGAACAGCCATCATGGGTTTTGATAATGCACTCATGATATAACCCGCCCTGACAAATGGGACACGTTGTTTCATCCTGTCCGAGAATTGACCGAAATAACCTTTGCTTAGCCCTGCCACAGCTTCGGCAATCCCTTCAAGGATCCCGATCAGGAGAATTGAAAAACCGATAGACCTGAGATAAACAGGCATCACGGGATACAGCATCTCCGAAGCAACATCCGTGAACAGGCTGATAAATGAAACGAGCAGTATTGTCCGGGTCAGGATTCGGCTTTTCATCAGTGTTCAACATTGAAAAAATTCAGGTATTCCAAAGCTGCTGCAGATAGTTTATTGTTCCAATGCCTGCTTGCATTCCGGGCATTCTCTGTTGTGACTGGGTCTATGTATCCCAGTCTTTGAAGGGCAGAAAGCGAGTTCATCCTGGTTTCGAACTCATACTTCGGTCCGGTATAAGATATCAGTTCCTTCAGGAATTCATGTTTGCCGCTTCGGATAGCGATCTCCAGCCAGGCAATCCTGATGTTCTCACCCCTCCAGCCTTCCATATCCTTTGTTAATTCCAGGTAATGGTCTGTCCCGGAACCGAATGAGCGGGACAACTTTTCCAATGCAAGTTCGATGTTCATGTAGGAAGAATCATCCAGGCAATCTTCCGCCTCTTTCCTTAAACTTGAAGGTATCGTATCAAGCAGCTGTAAAGCTGTTCTCCTCACATTGGCATCAGGGTTCAGCAAAGCCTTCCGGAAGACCTCCATGGATTGGTAAGAATGATCCTTTGACAACTGTTCAAGGATTCCTTTCAGCATGAGATGAAATTTCTCCTTTTGAAAGGATTGGATCAACAGGTTCTTTTTAATCTCAAGGGGTATATCTTTTAAAGCAACCAATGCATCGTACCTATCAATCATGTTTTTTGCCTTAATCAGCTGGGCGGACAGTTCTTCAAAGGACCGCTTGAAACTGACTTGTTTCAAGATCCTTCGCCCCGGGTCAAATAAAACATATTCTACCTCCTGACCTGATGTGTTAGGCACCCTGACCGACTGTTCCTTTTTGTCGATCCAGGCCAGCAGACTGTCGCACGATCCGTTTTTATAAAATACTTCAAACCTGACCGGCATCTTAAAAACACCTTTCAGCTCGGTTATTTCCTGGATCTGTGCAACCTGGAATTCAGTATAATTACGGCCGGATGAATCTTTTACCGGAGCATAGCTGATCCTGTAATCAGGCTCTCCCCCATGCAAGATCCATTCTTCGAAAAACCATTGCAGGGGTCTTCCTGTCACGTCATAGGTTGCACGGATGAAATCGGAAGTCTGTGCATAATTGAAGCTGTACCTCAGGACATAGGTTTTGACCGCATCCCTGAATTCCTTCTCACCCATTATATCTCTCAGCATACCAAGGACAAGCGAGCCTTTCTGGTAAATTCTCTGAACACCTCCCTGCGACCCTCCGACAGGGCAATCGTTCTTTTTTGCTGCTTCAAAAGTAACATCCATTTCTTCTTTCCTGAGGTTCTGGTAATAATCCTCCCCATAAACAGAACGTTCAAACATTTTGGCATAATAGGTAGCAAAGCTCTCGGTCAGCCATACGTCCTTATTGACCAGGTGGGCGATGCAATTGCCGAACCATTGATGAGCAAGTTCATGAGCATTTACATTCACATAATTTCTCTGCCACCAGGCATGCGGATCAATCAGCATATAATCACCGAAAACCGTGGCTGTCGTTGTTTCCATAGCTCCGTACATATAATCAATTACCGGGGCTTCCCTGTAAAGAGGATATGGATAACTGACCCCGATTTCCTTTTCCAGGAAATCAAACATCCTTTCGGTATATTTATAGGTGGTTGAAACGCGGTCGGCCATTCCTGAATAATACCAGAATTCAAGCGGGATGCCCGTTGAAGTCGCCGATTTCCGGTAATCGTAATCCCCGATGACAAGGGAGGTGGAAAAATAAGGATGGTCTTTCTTCATCGCATAATGCCAGGTTTTTGTTCCATCCTGGTTTGTAATAACCCCAAGCCGTTCACCATTTGAGAAAACCTTATACCTGCCATCAAATCTGATATACATATCGGTTGTTACCCTTGCTTCGATATAGGGCAGCCAGTTATGCGGACGATGAGCCCAGATCTCTTTCCGTTTTCCTTCCTCCTCAGGTTTCCAGCCGATGAAATAAATAGGTCCGGCCAGAGGCTTGGCTTCATAAGCAATCCTGATCAGATATGTATTCCCCTTGATCACTGCATGGGTTTCATCTGAAGCCGGGGGGTAGATTACAAGATTTGGTCCCAGCAATTTATAACTGACCGGAATTTCCCATTCCCGCTTACCGGAACTCCCGGGATCAATTGCAGAGAGACTGACTTTGCTGATAATAAAATCAGGGGTATAAACTATTATTGAATCTGTTTTATAACGGTTCGGGACAATCGTGAGTTCAGCGTTTCCTATGACCAGGTTCCCGGCCGGCCTGAAACTGAGATCGGCCTTTACATGTTTTAACGTAACAATTAAATCCGGGGGATTGGAGGCCGGGTCCAGGTTATAGGTTATGGTCTTTTCCTGGGCTGTAAGGCTTTGAGGAGCAATGAACAACGCAAGCATCGCAGCAAGCAAAAATCTTCGGAAAATCATAAGAGGCTATTTTTTATAACTTTGTGCCGGCTCAACATTTACTGCGCCATGGCCATCTCCAAAAATAGTAAAAAATCAAAAATCTCCCATATCCTTTCGGTTATCGACGGACAGGAACTGGAACGCCAGCGTCTTTCGCGTGAACTGCATGACGGGATCGGGCAATCGCTTGTTGCAATTAAAATGAAACTTGAAAGCCTTAACTACATCCCCGAAAAGGATATCAAACCACAGCTGGAAGGGATCAAGCGCCAGTTTGACCAGATTGTGGATGAAATCAGGAGGATCACTACCGATTTGATGCCACCTGTTCTTGAAGAATTCGGCCTGGTGATAGCTCTCTTCAACCTTTGCGAAGACACCAGCATGCATACCGGTATCAGGATGAAATTTGAACATAAAGTCCGCACGGATGACTGGAATAAGAAAATCCAGACGTATCTTTACCGTATCGTGCAGGAAGCCCTGAACAATATTGTCAAACATTCCCAGGCTGACCAAGGCTATATTAAATTGCTGTATGATGCTGATTTCATTTATCTGAGTATACAGGATAACGGGAAAGGATTCAGCCTCAGTGAGTCAGGAAGCCAGGGAGGGCATGGGTTGCATAATATCCAGGAAAGAGTCAAGTTACTAGGCGGGTCCCTGGACCTTAAATCAGACACCGGAAAAGGAACCCTGATGCAGATCAGGGTCCCCAGGTTCTTATGATGGAAAAAATTAAAATATTTCTCGTTGAAGATCATGATCTGGTTCGAGACGGACTTAAAGCCCTGCTGACTTCCATTCCTGATATAGCTATTATAGGAGAGGCTGCAAACGGTAAGAGCCTTTTTGAGAAACTGAAGATCGTTCAGCCGGATGTCATCGTACTTGATATTTCCCTTCCGGATATTTCAGGTATTGAGATAACAAGGAAGGTTCGTATGGAATATCCGCTGATCAGGGTTCTTATCCTTTCGATGTATACCCATGAGGATTTTGTCACCGGGGCTATCAGGGCAGGAGCTAAAGGGTACCTGCCTAAAAACACCTCCAGGGACGAACTCGTCAGGGCCATTTATGCAATTTTCAGAGGGGAAGAATTTTTCGGCGATACGATTTCAAAGATCCTCCTTAAAAGTTTTATCAGGAATACCGTTGAAAAAGAAAAACCTGAAGAAAAACCTGCTTACAATCTTTCATCCCGTGAACTGGAGATCCTGAAACTATACTGTGAAGGCTTTATAAATAAAGAGATCGGACTGAAACTGAACATCAGCGTGAGGACGGTTGAGACACATAAAAACCATATTATGAAGAAACTGGGAATAAAATCCCCAGTTGAATTAGTGAAATTTGCCATCCGCAGTAAAATTATTACCCTGTAATTCAAATTGCATGAAAGAAGTCACCACCATTAAGGAGGCGAAACAATGGCTTAAGCCATATATCAGTAAAAATGCAAGGATCGGTTTTGTGCCAACGATGGGAGCTCTGCATGACGGGCATATGACTCTTATCCGCCAGGCGAAGGCAGAAAATAATATCACGGTGTGCAGTATTTTTGTGAATCCTATCCAGTTCAATATTTCTGAGGATCTTGAGAAATATCCCCGCAATCTCACTCAGGATATCCGTCTGCTTAGTCAGAATAATTGCGATTTATTGTTTTGCCCCAGTGTTGAAGAGATGTACCCGGGGGGAAAAACAGGCAACCTGGAAATTGATTTTGGTATGCTTGATAAAGTCATGGAAGGGAAATTCCGTCCGGGCCATTTCAGGGGTGTTATCCTTGCTGTAAAGAAGCTGTTTGAAATCATTCAACCTTCACGGGCTTATTTCGGGAAAAAAGACTTCCAGCAGCTTGTCATCATCAAACAACTTGTTGATAAACTGCATCTCCGGATAGAAATTATTCCTTGTGAAACTGTGAGGGAACCCGACGGGCTGGCAATGAGTTCAAGAAACCTGAGGCTGACCATAGGTGAAAGGCAGATTGCACGGAAGGTCTTTGAAGTGTTATGCAAAATAAGGGAAAAAGGCAGCAAGACACCGGTATGGGAACTGAAAGAATGGGCCATGAAGAAAATTCAGGAAGATCCCCAGTTCAGGGTTGAATATTTCGAGATTGCAGACACTGAAACCCTGATGCCCCTGGAGAACTGGAACCTGAAAAACCGTGCAATTGCATTAACCGCTGTGTTTCTTGGAGATGTAAGGCTGATCGACAATGTGGAACTTTTTTTGTAATTTTGCCGCATTATGCAGATTGAAGTACTGAAATCCAAAATACACCGTGCCACAGTAACAGATGCAAACATCAATTACGTAGGGAGTGTCACTATTGACGCAGCCCTGATGAATGCTGCCAATCTGATTGAATTTGAGAAAGTCCAGGTCCTTAATATAAATAATGGCGAACGAATCGAGACTTATGTGATAGAAGGTAAAAAAGGCAGCGGGGTAATCTGTCTGAATGGGGCTGCCGCGCGTAAGTTTCTAAAAGGAGATATTGTCATTATTGTTTCATTTGCTATCATGGATTTCGAAGAAGCCGGAAATTTTAAACCTGCCATTGCCTTTCCCGATGGTAAGAATAAACTTACCATACGTAAAAAGAAATAATACATGACCCAATCCGTGGCTGAGGCTTCTTCACCGAAGAAGAAGATTATAACTGCTGTTAAGTTTGCATTTTTCCTTGGTCTTGGGATCCTGATCATCTGGCTATCGGTGAAGGATCTTACTGCAGAGGAGCGCAGCCAGATCCTGCACTCTTTCAAAACCGCGGATTACTGGTGGGTTTTGCTCGCAATTGCTCTTGGCGGGGTCAGTCATATGCTTCGTGCCGCACGCTGGATCATGTTCTTTGAGCCTATGGGTTTCAAACCCAGGCTTGATACCACCTTTTATGCTGTAATGGTCGGTTACTTTGCGAACATGGCTTTTCCGCGGCTCGGGGAAGTTACACGTTGCGGGATCATGTCGAAATATGCCCGGGTCCCGTTCCAAAAAGCCCTTGGCACCGTGGTCACGGAAAGGGCCATTGATATGCTTATTTTTTTCCTGCTGTTCGTCATCATGATCCTGACACAGATGGGAACCATCAGGAATTACCTGGACCAGAACCTGTATCCTAAACTGGTTGCAAAATTCGGGGCCCTGCATTATTCAAGGATGTTACTGCTGTTTATCGCAGGTCTTGTAGTGCTGATTGTTTTGTTATTGTTCGCTTTGCGGAAAAAAATAATGGCCTCAAAAATTTATCAGAAAGTCCGCGACCTGGTGATCGGGTTCTGGGAAGGCCTCAAATCCTTAAGCCAGATAAAGAAGCCGGCACTTTTTGTATTTTATTCATTAGCTATCTGGGTGCTTTACTTCTTTATGCTGTTTCTGATCTTTTTCTGCTTTGAAGAAACTTCCCGGCTTCACGTGGGCGCCGGCTTGTCGGCGCTGGTCCTGGGAAGTGTAGGTATTATGATCACTCCCGGAGGAATCGGCTTATATCCTGCAATAATCCAGGAGACCTTACTGCTTTACGGTATAGGTAAACCTACAGGACTGGCATTGGGCTGGATTGCCTGGACCGCTCAAACTGTTATGATCTCTATTGCGGGTGGAGCTTCGCTTTTGCTCTTATCTTTACAAAGAACACAGGATGGACAAGCTAAGAATAATCAAAAATAAAATTTTCAACCATGAAGCCATTCAAAGGCAACTGGCATTGTGGAGATTCCAGAATAAAAAGCTGGTCTTCACAAACGGATGCTTTGATATACTTCACCTTGGACATATTGAACTGCTGGCTAAAGCAAAGGAAAAAGGCGATATCCTGATTGTCGGAATCAATTCGGATGAGTCCGTGCATCGTATCAAAGGTCCCCACCGGCCGGTCAACAGCCAGCATGCACGGTCCTTTACAATGGCTGCACTGGTTTTTGTTGATGCCGTAGTCATCTTTGAAGAAGATACTCCCTATAACCTGATTGATCTTGTTCAACCTGATGTACTGGTGAAGGGTAAGGATTACGAGGGAAAAGAAATTGTCGGCAGCGATATTGTCAAAGCCAGGGGAGGAGAAGTCCTGACCATTGAACTTACAAAGGGTTACTCAACAACCCATACCATAGAAAAGGCACATAAAGTTCATCTTTAAGCATGTTTTATGGCGAAAGTCAGAACAGCATTTTTTTGTTCAAGCTGTGGTGCCCAGCAAAGCAAATGGATGGGAAAATGCCCATCATGCGGAGAATGGAATACCCTGGTCGAGGAAGTAATCCAGCGGGAAGAAAAAAACCCGGGGCTCATCAGGTCTCCGGAACAAAGAGCTGTACCCAGAAAGATCACTGAAATCAGCTTTGATACAGAGAAACGTATCAATATCAATGATAATGAGCTGAACCGGGTCCTGGGTGGCGGACTTGTTCCGGGTTCTCTCGTGCTTATCGGGGGCGAACCGGGGATAGGGAAATCCACCCTGATGTTACAGGTCGCCCTCAGGTGTGCAGGTCAAAAGGTCTTATATGTCAGCGGAGAAGAAAGCGATCAGCAATTAAAGATGAGGGCTGACCGCCTCGGGATGTCCAGTGATAATTGCTTCATTCTTGCCGAAACCAATACACAGGCTATTTTTCAGCATCTTGAACACCTTCAGCCTGGAATTGTAATTATAGATTCCATTCAAGCCCTTCAGACCGATATCATCGATTCTTCAGCAGGAAGCATCAGCCAGATCAAGGAATGTGCCGGTGAAATGCAGAAATATTCGAAAATCACCCATATCCCGGTATTCCTGATCGGGCATATTACCAAGGACGGTAATCTGGCAGGTCCAAAAATACTGGAGCATATGGTTGATGCTGTCCTTCAGTTCGAAGGAGACCGTAATTACGGCTACCGTATCCTTAGGTCCCTTAAAAACAGGTTTGGCTCGACATCGGAACTGGGGATTTATGAAATGAATGATGTCGGGATGCGGGAAGTTTCAAATCCATCAGAAATACTTCTCAGCCAGCATGATGAAAAAGTGAGCGGGATTGCAATTGCTGCAATGCTGGAAGGCCTGCGACCTATGCTTATCGAAACCCAGGCCTTAGTCAGCAGCGCAGTATACGGCACACCCCAGCGGTCAACAACCGGCTTCAATGTCCGCAGGCTGAACATGCTGCTTGCAGTGCTCGAAAAACGAAGCGGGTTCAGGCTTAACCATAAAGATGTTTTCCTGAATATTGCCGGTGGTATAGAAGTGGATGACCCGGCCATAGATCTTGCAATAGTCGCTGCCATCTTATCATCCAACCAGGATGAGCCGATTGATATAAAAACCTGCTTTGCCGCGGAGGTAGGGCTGAGCGGTGAAATAAGGCCGGTCAACAGGATTGAACAAAGGATCTCAGAAGCTGAGAAGCTCGGATTCAAGCGTATATTTATCTCCAAATATAATTCCAGGTCTGCTGATCTGAACAAATTCAGTATTGAAATCAAATCTGCAGGTAAAGTTCAGGAAGTTTATCAGGCCCTGTTCGGTTAAATCTTTGTAATTATGCGTTCCCGCACCATCGCACAGAATTCCGGGATCCTTGAAATCATCAGGAGTTGTCCCTGGTGCCATATCGCAATGGTTGATACTGAAGGCCGGCCCTATGTGATCCCAATGAATTTCGGTTTCCATGACAATATGATTTACATGCACGGGGCACAGCTGGGTAAAAAGATCTCTATCCTGCGACAGAACCCGGATGTTTGCATCAATTTCAGCACAGATCAGGTATTGCGTTATCAGAATGAAGAAGTGGCCTGTTCCTGGAGCATGAAATACCGCAGTGTTCTTGCTTACGGGCAGGCTGAATTCATCAGTGACCCCGAAGAGAAAATAGCTGCCCTTCAGATCATCATGAAACACTATAGCGATAAATCCTTTAAATTCAATCCCCCGTCCGTAAGGGAGGTCAGTGTCTGGAAGATCAGGGTAACAAAAACTGAGGGCCGTGCCTTCGGATATTAATGCCTGAATAAAAGACCCGGAATTTGAATTAAATATTACTTTTGCCAGTCATTTTAGCACCTGATGAAACCAAGAGAAAGGTTAAGTACTACTGAAAGGGTCAGAAATGTTTTCGTAGGCAAGGCAAGGGATCTCAAAGATGAAAATATTTTTGATAAAGTCACGCTGATTGCGATCATGGCATGGATAGGGCTGGGTTCCGACGGGCTTTCTTCATCCTGCTATGGTCCTGAAGAAGCCTACCGCGCTCTGGGCAATTATCATGGAATGACTATTTTCGTTGCCCTTGCCGTAGTACTCACCATTTCCATCATCAGCAGCAGTTATTCACAGATCATCAAAATATTCCCGTCGGGAGGAGGTGGGTATAAAGTTGCCACAAAACTTCTGAATCCCCAATTTGGAATGATTTCCGGCTGTTCTCTGATCGTTGACTATGTTCTCACAATTTCCATCAGTGTTGCCAGCGGGGTGGATGCCATATTCAGTAATTTTCCCGCTTCCTTCCAGATCTATAAACTTTATGCAACTTTAACTATAATCCTGGTCCTTTTATTGATAAACCTCAGAGGTATAAAAGAGTCGGTATTTTCCCTGATGCCCATTTTTATCATTTTTCTGCTGACTCATATTATTGCCATCGCATATCCTATCTTTTTTCATACAAGAGAGTTTATCAATCTTGTTCCGGATGCCACCAGGGAATTCAAACATGCCAGCAATAACATCGGCACGTTTGCCGTCCTGATTATCCTGGCCAGGGCCTATAGTATGGGCGCAGGTACCTATACGGGAATCGAGGCCGTTTCGAACTCCATGGTGATACTTAAGCAACCCCGGGTAAAAACAGGTATCGCCACCATGCGTTTGATGGCTTTTTCACTGGGGATTACGGTATTAGGATTACTTGCAGCATATTCCTTGTTCCACCTAAAACATATACCCGGCAAGACCATGAATGCCAACCTGCTCGAAACCATGACAGCCGGATGGAATAAGTGGACAGGAGAAGCCTTTGTGATAATCACTCTGCTTTCTGAAGCTGCCCTCTTGTTTGTCGGTGCTCAGACAGGTTTTCTCGATGGTCCCCGTGTGATTTCCAACATGGCCCAGGACAGTTGGTTTCCGAGACGCTTCTCGGTTCTCTCCGACCGCCTGGTAACTCAAAACGGACTTATCCTGATGGCCGTTGCAGCTTCCTTTATTCTTCTGGTTACCGGTGGTAATGTTACCACGCTGATCGTACTTTACAGTATTAACGTGTTTATTACATTTTCACTTTCCCAGGCCGGTATGGTCAGGCACTGGTGGCAGGAGAAAAAAAAGGAAAAGTATTGGATCCCGAAACTCATGATTAATGGATTGGGATTAATACTGACCGTAAGCATACTATGTACAGTTCTCTTTGTAAAATTCACCGAAGGAGGATGGCTCACAATACTTATAACATCCAGTCTTATTTTATTTGTCGTAAGAGTAAGAAATCACTATGACCGTGCCGCAAAATTGCTGAGCAGGCTGGATCATAGGATGTTACGCCAGGTGGAAGGAGCTATGCAGAGCTGGGAAAAGTCGGAAAGGGAAATACCGCAGTTCAACCCGGAGATGCATACGGCTTGTATTTGCGTAAATGAATTCAATGGGGTCGGCATCAATACATTCCTTAAAATAAGGGAAGATTTTGAAAACTATAAGAACTTCATCTTTATTTCAGTAGGGATGGTAGACTCAGGAAACTTCAAAGGGGAAGAAGAATTACAAAACCTTGAGGAAAACGTCAAGGAAAACCTTAAAAAATACGAGGAACTTGCCCGTGCATATTGATGTTATGCCGACAGTTATTATGCGATTGGAACCGATGTGGCAGATGAGGTTAAAGAACTTTCCAAGAAAGTAGTTCATAAATATCACCGCGTAATATTTTTCGTGGGGAATGCAATTTTTGCCAGGCCTTCCTCTCTGACCCGTATGCTGCATAATCAAACCCAGCTTACGTTACAGAACCGGCTTGCCCATAAAGGGTTTATGATGGTCATGATCCCGATAAAGCTTACCGCTGATTAAATCCTTACCGCAATGGATTTCAAAGACTATTACAATACTATGGGTGTCGCCAAAACTGCTTCCCAGGATGAGATCAAGAAAGCATATCGCAAGCTGGCAGTTAAATACCATCCTGATAAAAATGCAGGAAATAAGCAATCGGAAGAAAAATTTAAAGACATAAGTGAAGCCTATGAAGTTCTGAAAGATCCGGAAAAACGGAAAAAATATGATACCCTTGGCTCGAACTGGAAGCAGTATGAACAGGGTTACGGAGGCGGGGGAGCGGACTTCAGCCAGTGGGCAAGGCAGGGAGGCGGAAGGCAATATTCGCGCACATATACCTCTGAAGATTTCGGCGGTACTGATTTTTCGGATTTCTTCAATTCGTTCTTCAGTGGTGAAGGCGGGCAGGGCTTCGGCGATATCTTCGGCGGACAAAGGAAAAACAGAACAGCAGGCAGGCCATCCAAAGGGCAGGACTATGAAGCGACTCTCGAAGTTACCCTTAACGAAGCTTTTCATGGCTCCAAACGTATGATCACCGTCAATGAAGAAAAAATAAGCGTCAGCATACCGCAGGGTGTCTATAACGGACAGGTCCTGAGGGTAAAAGGGAAAGGGTCACCCGGAAGAAAAGGAGGCGAAAGCGGAGACCTCTATATGCATGTTCAGATGCTTCCAGATCCGTTCTATGAAATCAAGGAGAACGATCTTTACTGTGACCTGCATATTTCCTTATACCAGGCCGTCCTGGGGGGCGAAGTCCCGGTGCATGCCCCCAAGGGAAGTTTTACAATGAAAATTCCCGGGGAAACACAAAACGGCAAGGTTTTGCGTATGAAAGGGCTGGGCATGCCGCTGTACAGGAAGAAAAACGAATTCGGCGATCTTTACCTGAAGATCATCATCGATATACCCCAAAATCTGACTTCCAGGGAGACAGAACTGTTCAAACAACTGGCTTCCTTACGTCCAGGGCTTTAAGTCACGTTGATTCACCCCCCTGGAGGGAAAGCAGGTATAAAGTAATCCTGCCGGTGAACCATCCTATGAGGCATCCCGCCATTACACCGGCAAAAGTATCCAGCGGATAATGGATACCAAGATAGATGCGTGTATATGACATCAGGGCAGCCCAGCCAAGCAGGATAAGATAAAGATACCGGTGACGCCTCTGGAAGAGGACGATAAGGAAAACAGCCACTGCAAAAGTATTTGAGGCATGGGCGGAATAAAAACCAAATTCACCGCCCCGGTAGTCCTTGACAATATGCACTGATCCTGCAAGTTCGGGCTGATTTGAAGGCCTTAACCTGCGCACATCGTTTTTCACCAGATTGCAAAGCTGATCCGAAAACGTGACCATCAGCGCCACGGCAGCAAGTATCATCAGAGTTTTCCATCGGAAATTTTTTATCGTAATGTAAAGAAGGGCAATATATAATGGCAGCCACATAAGTCCCTTGCTTGCCCATAACATCACAGTATCAAGCCATGAAGCATGCAACGCATTCAGGGACAGGAACAGTGACCGGTCAAAGGAAAGCAGTTTTTCAAGCATTGGATTTATGTTGGTGTAAAAGCAAATCAGGTTTCCATCAAATAAAGCATTGTCTGTCCGGGTTTCAGGAATTCAGCATATCCCAAAGCATACCCTTCAGTTTCTGCAAACCGGTCTTTTTGTGAGCTGAAATAAACACACAGGGCAGATCGGGAAGTTCTTTTTTCAGTTCCCTGATGATCTCCTCGTCCGCAAGGTCGCACTTTGTAATGGCCAGCAGCCTCGATTTATCCAGCAATTCAGGGTTGAACATTTCAAGTTCCCTAAGCAGGATATTGTATTCCTGGCGAATGTCATTACTGTCGGCCGGTACCATGAATAACAAAACCGAATTTCTTTCAATATGCCGCAGGAATCTTAACCCGATGCCCTTCCCTTCGTGAGCTCCTTCAATGATCCCGGGAATATCTGCCATGACGAATGAGCGTTTATCATGATAACTGACTATCCCGAGGTTAGGCACGAGTGTAGTGAACGGATAATCAGCTATTTCAGGTTTTGCAGCTGAAATTACCGATAAGAGTGTCGATTTACCGGCGTTGGGAAATCCTACCAAACCTACATCAGCGAGCAGCTTTAATTCAAGTATCTTCCAGGATTCTATACCGGGTTCACCGGGCTGGGCATACTTGGGGGCCTGATGAGTTGGTGATTTGAAATGATCATTCCCAAGTCCTCCTCTGCCTCCCGGAACAAGAATGTGAGTCTGGCCATCTTCGGTGATCTCACATTCGAAAGCCAGTGTCAGTGCATCTTTGGCCACAGTTCCCAGGGGGACTTCTATGATGACATCTTTACCATATGCACCGGTTTGCAGGCTCTTGGCTCCGTTGACTCCATGGCCAGCCCGGATATGCCTGGTATATTTGAGATGGAGCAAGGTCCAGAGCTGTTTATTTCCCTTAAGTATAACGTGGCCTCCCCTGCCCCCGTCACCGCCATCCGGGCCTCCTCTCGCGTTAATCCTTGTACGCAGAAAATGGGCTGAACCGGCACCGCCATTTCCGGAGGCACAAAAAATCTTTACATAGTCAACAAAGTTTGATTCAGACATTACAATAAAATATTAAAAGGTAAGGACATCAGATGGCTTTGCAAAGTGAATTAAAAATATCCTCTATGCCTCCCACGCCATGAACTTCCCTGTAAACGCCCTTGTTTTTATAATAATCCGTTAAAGGCATGGTGTGTTTGTGATACTGGACAAGACGGTTCTTGATCACCTCTTCTGTATCATCCTTGCGCCCCTGTTCCAAAGCCCTGTTCAATAATCGTTTTACCAGCTCTTCCTCGTCTACTTCAAGCGCAAGGACCCTGGTGACCGAATGACCCAGGCGCTTCAGCATTTCATCGAGAGAAACAGCCTGGTTCACGGTTCTCGGGTAACCATCAAGGACAAATCCTTCTGCCTGGCTGTTTTTCCTGAACACCGATTCCATGATCTCAATCAGCAATTCATCCGAAACAAGGTGGCCTGTCTCCATCACTGCTTTTATTTTTACACCAAGGGGGCTTCCCTGGCTGACTTCCGAACGTAAAATATCCCCGGTTGACACATGAACCCAATTGAACCTGGATGCAAGCCTGACTGCCTGAGTACCTTTCCCTGCACCGGGAGGGCCGAATAAAATAAGATTATACATAGACCATATGTTTTGAGTTATTATTTATCAATCTGGTAAATATCAGGAAAATTCCTTCCATATCCGTTATAATCCAGTCCGTAACCGACAACGAACAGATCAGGGATCTCAATTCCGCAGTAATCGATTTTGAATTTTTCCCTGAATGCATCTTTTTTAAAGCAGAAACATACAATCCTTACGCTGGCCGGATCATATGCGCGCAGATCTTCAAGAAGCCTGGCCAGGGTATAACCGGTATCAACAATATCTTCCACGATGATCACATGCCGGTCCTTTATGCTTTCATTGAGCCCGATGAGCTTCGTAATTTTTGCAGTGCTTTGCAGGCCCCGGTAAGAGGAATACTTGACGAAAGATATCTCGCATGGGATATTGAGTTTCCTTACCAGGTCGGAAGCAAAAATAAACGCGCCGTTCAGTATTCCCAGCAAGAGAGGTTTCTTTTCTGAATAGTCACAATTGACCTGGTGGGCAATACCGGAAACCAGTCTTTCAATCTCTTCCCTTGGAATAAACAAACGGAATATTTTACCGTTCACCTGAACGGATCTTGTATTTCCCTGATTGACACTCATTTTACAAAGTTATTAAAGAAATACTCTCCGACTTGCCTTTTTTATTTTTCTGTCTAATTTTGCAAAAAAAAATTATGCAACCACTGGTAAGTATAATTATGGGGAGCACTTCAGACCTTCAGATCATGGAAGCAGCTGCAAAGTTTCTTAACGAAATGCAGATCCCATTCGAGATCAACGCTTTATCAGCTCATAGGACTCCGGAACAAGTCGGTGATTTTGCGAAAACTGCCAGTGGCCGGGGCATTCGGGTGATAATCGCCGCAGCCGGCATGGCTGCCCACCTGCCGGGTGTGATTGCTTCAATGACAACTCTTCCTGTGATCGGGGTCCCTATAAAGGCTTCCCTCGAAGGCCTGGATTCCATACTTTCTATCGTACAGATGCCTCCCGGGATACCGGTAGCAACGGTTGGCATCAACAGTTCATTGAATGCGGCTATCCTCGCTACTGAGATACTGGCCCTGTCTGATACAGATGTCAAGGGAAAGCTGTCAAAATTCAAAGCCGATCTGAAGCACAAGATCATCAAAGCCAATGAGGAGCTGGCTCAGATCAAATATGATTACAAAGTTGGCTGATAAAGATGTTCCGGATTATTCAATGGTAAGGCATACCTGAGCCTTACCAATGAGCTGTGGAGAAGAGGCCGCGGGAAAACGGGAACAGCAGGGTATCCTGATTTTATTCGGTATATACTTCCTTTTTTCTGATCAGCATTAGCCCGTCACGGACAGGAAGGAGCAGATTCTCAACCCGGGGATCATTACTTACGAATTCATTGAACTCAATAATACCAAGGGTTTCTTTATCAGAGGTCCGGCTATCCAGGACTTTCCCGTCCCATAATGCATTATCTGCTATGATCCAACCGCCAGGCCTTAAATTTGGCAGGACCATCTGGTAATATGCCCGGTAATTTGGTTTATCCGCATCAATATAAACAAGGTCCCAGGTTTCCTTCAGGCCGGGAAGGATTGTCAGGGCATCCCCGAAATGAAGAATCACTTTGTTTTCAAGATGAGCCAGCCTCAGATATTTCCGGATTATCTGTTCGAGTTCACTGTTCACTTCTATGGTATGCACCATGCCGGATGACCCGAGGGCAAGATTAATCGCTGAATAACCCGTGAATGTTCCTATTTCAAGTATATTCCGGGGATTGATCATATGGCAGATAAAACGCAGAAAAGTTCCCTGTAACGGCCCGGAAATCATTCTGGGATAAACCTGGGTTAAATGTGTCTCACGGTTTAAATCTGACAGAAATGAGACTTCCCGGCTGGAATGGAGTTCACAATAATCCTCGATTTCTTCAGGTATCATGTTTGAGAATAGTATTTTGAATGGTCTGTTTCAGGATTGAAAACGGCTTGCCGGGCCTGGATTTATTTCCTGCTTTCGATAAGTATCTCGAGAAGCTTGATTCCGGCATCTGAAATGACTGTGCCTGGGCCGAAGATCGCTGCTGCACCTGATTTATAAAGAAACTCATAATCCTGAGGCGGGATAACTCCACCGACAACAACAAGGATGTCATCCCTTTCCAGTTTGGAAAGCTCCCGGATAACCTGGGGTACCAGGGTTTTATGTCCGCCTGCAAGGCTGGAAACCCCGAGTATATGTACATCGTTCTCAACAGCTTGTTTTGCTGCTTCAGCAGGGGTCTGGAACAAAGGCCCGATATCCACATCAAAGCCGATGTCGGCATAGCCCGTAGATACCACCTTCGCACCGCGGTCGTGGCCGTCCTGGCCCATCTTTGCAATCATGATTCTGGGTCTGCGTCCTTCCAGTTCTGCAAATTTATCAGCCAGTTCACGTGCTTTTTTGAACGATTCGCTGTCGGATGATTCAGAGGAATATACTCCTGAAATACTTCGTATCACTGCTTTATACCTCCCGAAAACTTTTTCTAATGCAAACGATATTTCTCCAAGTGTGGCACGTTTCCGTGCAGCGTCAATGGAAAGGGCCAATAAATTACCTTCCCCGCTTATAGCCGATTGCGACAAAGCCTCCAATGCTTTCTGAACCGCATTGTTGTCCCTTGAAGCCCTGACCTCTTTCAGCCGGGTTATTTGTGATTCCCTGACAGCTGAATTATCTACTTCGAGGATTTCGATAGGGTCTTCTTTTTCAAGCTTGTAAATATTAACTCCTATGATTTTATCCTTTCCCGAATCGATCCGGGCCTGTTTGCGTGCAGCGGCTTCCTCAATCCTCATTTTCGGTATACCGGTCTCAATCGCATTGGCCATTCCTCCCAATTCTTCAATTTCCCGGATGAGATGCCATGCTTTATGGGCGATCCCGTGAGTCAGGGATTCCACGTAATACGATCCCGCCCATGGATCGAGAGACCTGCAAACCTGTGTTTCTTCCTGAATAAATAACTGGGTATTCCTGGAGATGCGGGCCGAAAAATCGGTAGGCAATGCAATTGCTTCATCCAGAGAGTTTGTATGTAATGACTGGGTATGTCCTAGAACGGCGGCAAGCGCTTCGATACAGGTCCTTGCAACATTATTATACGGATCCTGCTCGGTAAGACTCCAGCCTGATGTCTGAGTATGAGTTCGCAAGGCCATTGATTTGGGATTCCCCGGATTAAACTGGTTTACGAGTTTTGCCCAAAGCATCCTGCCGGCCCTCATCTTGGCGATCTCCATAAAATGATTCATCCCCGCAGCCCAAAAGAATGACAGCCTGGGTGCAAAGTCATCTATATCCAATCCGGCTTTAATGCCTGTCCTGAGATACTCCAGCCCGTCGGCAAGGGTATAGGCCAACTCAATATCGCAGGTTGCACCGGCTTCCTGCATATGATAACCGCTGATGGAAATCGAATTGAATTTCGGCATATTCCCGGCGGTGAATTTAAAAATATCCGCAATTATCCTCATAGAAGGGGCCGGAGGGTATATATAAGTATTTCGGACCATATACTCCTTCAGGATGTCATTCTGGATAGTCCCGTTCAGATCTGCTAACCGGATACCCTGTTCCTCCGCCGCAATAATGTAAAATGCCAGAACAGGAAGAACCGCTCCGTTCATCGTCATTGAAACCGACATCTTGTCAAGCGGGATCTGATCAAAAAGGATCTTCATGTCTTCAATTGAATCGATTGCCACACCGGCTTTCCCGACATCCCCGACAACCCTTTCATGATCGGAATCATACCCGCGGTGGGTTGCAAGATCAAAAGCCACCGATAATCCTTTCTGCCCTGCAGCAAGGTTCCTGCGGTAAAACGCATTGGATTCCTCGGCAGTTGAAAACCCGGCATACTGACGGATCGTCCAGGGACTCATGGCGTACATTGCCGAGTAAGGACCACGGAGGAAGGGAGGAATACCTGCAGCATAACCCAGGTGTTCCATTCCGCCAAGGTCGTCCGCAGTGTACCTCGGTTTAACAGGGATCTGCTCGGCGGTCATCCAGACCGGGGCACTGCTGCCTGGTCCGTGTTTACCGGGACCGTACCCCGTTTTCAGGGGAGACCTGAAATCTATTTGTTTAAAATCCCGTCTCATAAAAAGCTAAAGTAGTTGTAATGAGTTAAAAGGTTATGCCAAAGACAAGAAACAGTTTCTGTGAAGCCGGATTTGCAATCAGTGAAGCCTGTACCGGGATCCCGTAACTTTTAGTTATCGGTATGGTTCTTTTCGCAGTCAGCCCGACGTTGATGATCCCGGCTTTCGGGCCATACCAGCTGCCTGCAAACGGGGTCCCGCCTATAAAAAAATTAAGATCAATTATTTTCTGAAACGACACGGGATATGCAAGTTCAATGTATGTGGAATAATTGTTTTTATTGACATCATTGAAGTGACCCAGTGTATCCTTTGCTTTATCATCACCGTATACCAGGGTTCCGACAAAGACTTTCAGGGGAAATTTCTGAGGACCGGTAAATGTCAGGGAGACTTCAAAAGTATGCCCTGTCGTTTTGTAATCATAATTGAAATACTGGTACCTCTGTATTGTTGTATAATTGGGGTCAAGGCCGTTCGGGATGAAAAAATCGAAAAACATGAGTGTAAACCATTTGTATGTGTAGGAAACATACATATCCATTTCAGTATAATTCCCCATGTTCTTTGATACCGTGTTATTCACCATGGCTTGATAAGGCGCGAAAGAATAGGAACCCCATGCGCCGACATTGAGTCCTCTCCAGCTGAGATAAATGTTAGGCTGGATAGCCGGGGAGTTGCCGAAATCCATCCCTCTCCAGATATACCGGCTCATGATATCGGCACCGAAATTCAAGGTGGCCGCATTGGCCTTTTCTTCATTCCCGGCTTCGGTTAAAACCTGCAGATCCTGGGCAAACACTTCAGAAAACGAAAAACAAGAAACGATAAGCAAAACGATAATAAACGGAAATCTCATATTAATCTGTTATGACAGCTAATGCACGCGCAAGCTCTGACTGCCGGAAAGGCTTACTGATATAATCATCCATGCCGGAGGCAATACATTTCTCCCTGTCCTCCCTGGTAGTGGATGCAGTCAATGCAACGATCTTTACCTTTTTTCTTGGTACACCATGGAGTAAGTCTTCCCTTTCAATTCGTCTTATTCGCCGTGTCGCTTCAATCCCATCAAGTTCAGGCATCTCCACGTCCATCAGTATAAGGTCAAAATTCCCGCTCCTGAACTTCTCAATTGCGTTAATCCCGGTTTCAGACAATTCAACATTATGCCCGAAAGCTTCAAGGGTTTTCATTGCAACTTTCTGGTTGATTTTATTATCTTCAGCAAGCAGAATGTTGAGTGATTTCTGTTTCCTCAAACTTCGTTTACTGACATATTTCTCAATAATACGGATTAATTCATCCGGCTGAAAAGGTTTTGCGACATAATCATCCATGCCTGCTTCTAAAAATCTTTCCTTGTCACCTTCTACGGCATAGGCTGTAAAAGCCACGATATATGCAGGAGTGCGCTGTAACATATTCCTTTCCATCTCCCTTATCTTTTCAGTGGCTTCCAGGCCATCCATCACGGGCATCCGGATGTCCATCAGGATAACTTCATATTCTTTCTTTTCAAACAAACGTAGAGCAATCCTGCCGTTTTCGGCAATTTCAATATTATCATAGCCGTCCTTTTCCAGGGAAGTCTTGGCAACTCTCTGGCTTATATAATTATCTTCGACAAGCAGAATAGGCAGATTCTTGAAATCATCTCTTTTTTTCTCATTTTCGAGTTTTTCAAGATCGTCTTTCTGCAATTTCCCGAAAACTGCGGTGAACCAGAAAACCGAACCTTTGCCTTCTTCGCTCTCCACTCCTATTTCCCCGCCCATCAGCAGAACCAGGTCATAGGCAATTTTAAGGCCCAGGCCGGTGCCGCCATATTTCCGGGTGGTTGATGCATCGGTTTGTGAAAATTCCTTGAATAGTTTTTCTTTTCCTCTTTCTGAAATACCAAGACCCGTGTCGATGACCTTGCATTTTACCATCAGGTGGGCCTCATTTTGCCAGACAAGGTCTATGTCTATGCCGACCTGGCCTTCGTTTGTAAACTTCAGGGCGTTGTTGGTCAGATTGAGTACTATCTGTTTTAACCTGACAGGATCCCCTTTAATCATTTCAGGCAGGTCGGAGGAGACAGTCAGGTATAACTTAAGGTTCTTTTCTTCGGCCTTACCACGGAGCATTTTAATTATTTCCTCGATGTTATGCCTGAGGTTGAGATGGACATTTTCAAGTTCGACCTGGCCGGCTTCGATCTTGGAGAAATCCAGAATGTCATTGATAATTGACATCAGGTTGTTCCCTGAAATTTCAATTATTTCAAGGTATTCCTTTTGTTCCGCGGTCAGGTTTGTTTCTTTGAGGATGCTGGTCATGCCAATCACCCCATTCATGGGGGTCCTGATCTCATGGCTCATATTTGCAAGGAAAATTGATTTTGCCCTGCTTTCTTTCATGGCCACCTCTTTTGCAACCTGAAGCTCTTCCGACATAATTCTCCGCTCCGCAATTTCCTGTTGAAGCTGATCTGTCCTTGCCTGCACCATTATTTCGAGGTTCATTTTATATTCTTCCAGCTGTTTTTCGGCAAGCGTCCGGTTTTGGATTTCGAGCACGAGTAAACGCGTCTGTTGCTGATAATACCTTCTGAGAGAGAAAAAGAATGGCAGGGCTATCAGGAGAAAGAAAACTGCCTGCATTATGATATAAGGGATCCTGCTCAGAATATGAGAATTGATATAGCTGATATCCATATCCGCCCCGACCAGGTACCTGTTCCCCCCTGAGGAGGTTTCACATATAATGGCACTTTCAAAACTTCCCCAGCGGTCTTCCGACGATTCATAAGTAGGGCCCCCGTTATTGATGGTTTGAATAAATTCGGGAGTGGCTTCAGGGTATGCCTGCCAGTACGGCGGCAATTTCTTTTTTAAAAACTCTTCATCTTTGGCACTGGAAGCAATGAAAAACACTTTTCCATTTCTGACTACTGTTGCGTAGAGATCAGCAAGGCCTGCTGTCTTGGCATGTTTCGAAAGAAGTACAATATTCCTGTAATGCTCACTGTCACTGATAGAACCCTGTCGTACCGCTCGGTCAAAGAACGTGGGACCCAATATATTCTTGACCTGTCCGGCAGCAATAAACAACCGGTTATTAACTTCGGTAATGATACTGTTTCGTTCAGTATAGCATGTTAAAACTATATAGAAGGCAAGCAGTATAAAATAAATGAATGCAGGAAGAATAATTATCCTCAGGAAATTTCCTCTGTTCATTCGTAGTGACCCCTTCATGCCCGTAATAATATTACAATTGCAGAATTCTGTTCAGTTCCTCAATCTCGATAGGTTTATTCATGTAATAATCCATACCGCTTTCAAAAAACTTATTACGGTCATCCTCGAAGGCATTTGCTGTTATAGCAATAATTCTGACCTTTTTAAGATCCGGGATGTTCCTTGATTTTTCAACTTTTCGTATTTCCCTTGCAGCTGTCAATCCATCCATTACCGGCATCATGATATCCATCAGGATCGCATCGTAAAAGTTTTCTTTGAATTTTTCCAATGCCCGTTCTCCGTCAGTTGCCGTGTCAACATGGTGTCCGGCCCTCGAAAGCGCTGCAGTAATAAGACGAAGATTAATCGCATTATCCTCGACAACAAGAATAGAAAGTTTTTTGTCAGCAATTGATCCGCTCTGGCCCGTCTTTTTATTTGAATCCATAAAATCAGATTATTATATGACTACCTTGGCGGTATTCCGATCCGACGGTTAAATTTACCCAGACTTTCCGGCAAATTGCTCCGGATGTGGATGAACTCATCAACACCCATTATCGTAAATGCTTCCACCTGATCCTTTGGATAACCTGCAACGACGATGATAAGTTCAGGTATAGCCTTTTTGAGGGCAGGGACCACTTTGGGGATCAGAGCTGCATATTCCTCATCAGAACTGCAAAAAACGACGATTTCCGCTCTTTTCTCCCTGATAGCGGTTAAACTGTTATCAGGGTCTTCAAAACACGGATTGTCAAAAATTTCATATCCGGCACATCCGAAAAAATTGGTCGCAAAGCTAGCCCTTGCTCTCTGCATAGCCAGATTCCCGAATGGCAGCAGAAAAACTCCGGGTCTTTTATTACCTTTCAGAACATAGGCTTCCGTTGCAAACCTCAGGCTTTCAAAAGAAACCGAAATCCTTGCCGGGACCAGCTTCTTATAAGGGCTTCCGGGACCAACAGGAGAACCATCCGTTACCTCCAGCCTGTCAAGCATCAATTCTTGCAATTCGGGGAACTGGTTCGTACCGATCAGTATCCGTTTTCTCTGTGCAAGCTCTTCTTTTTTCTGCCTGAACTTTTTTTCAACCTCATCCTGTATAAACCCCGATTTAACCGCCTCTATCATTCCTCCCATTTCTTCAACCTCGAGAAAGAGCTTCCAGGCGTTATCTGCTATGCTGTCAGTGAGATTTTCCAGATAATAGGATCCTGAAGCAGGATCCTGGGTTTTATCAAGACTGGCTTCTTCCCTGAAAATCAATTGCTGATTCCTTGCGATCCGGTTTGAAAAATCATCCGGGGCTTTAAACGCCAAATCAAACGGAAGGATAGAAAGAGAATCGGTAAATCCTATAGCTGCCGACATGCCTTCGGTCGTGGTCCTGAGCATATTGACGTAAGGATCATAAACCGTTTTGTTCCAGATGGATGTTGATGAATGTATAAACATTTGGAGGGATTCGGATTTCCCGGGATTATATTGTTCTGCAATTCTGGCCCAAAGCAAACGTGCTGCACGGAGTTTTGCGATCTCCATGAAATAATTCGGGCCACATGCAAAATGAAATAACATTCGAGGTCCCAGGATGTCAGCAGAAAACCCTTTTTCTGTAAGTGCACTATAATATTCATTACCGGCAGCAAGACTGAATGCCAGTTCCTGCACTAAACTTGATCCTGAGTCCTGAAAATAATGACCGTTGACTGCAATGGCCCGGAATAATGGCAATCTTTTCCTGACTGTATTTAAAAGATATTCCGCTTCTTCCAGATTATTGTTGAAAGTGATATAAAAATCACCATTAAGTAAAAGGTAACTGATGGGATCAAAATTGATGCCTCCCCTGATACTCTCACCTGATAAGCCCCTGTGATTGATTTCATAGATAAAAAGTTCAAGGGTAAGCGGGTATGATTTGGAAGTTATAAAATATACGGCAGTTTTTTCGAAATCTATTCCATTAAGCAGGGCCTTCATCTGTTTATGGGTCGAGACCTCTGCCACATTAAAACCGATTGCATCAGCTCCCCGTCCTGTTGCTTCAAGGGCACAATGGTTGGCTAAGCTGATATCTGCTGTGTGAATATCCTGTCTGACCATCCAGGCGCCGGGCCTGCCGGTATTGAAAAGATATGGATTTTGTTCCTTCAGCCTGTTGATATACTCAAGCCCATTCAGATCTTCTGCCCTGTAATACGGTTTTACTGAAAAACCTTCTTCGGTATTCCAGATAAGTTTTTTAGTATAGTCAGCCCCTTTCAGATCGGCATGTATCTTATTTTCCCAATCTGATGTAGGAACCGGCGGAAATTCAGTGAATAATGCATCTTCTGAATGGTTCTTCTTCATTTTGTACAGAACATTTAGCTTTATTTGCAAGGTTCAGCTCAGAGAAATAAAAGCAAAGTTAGAGAATTATTATTTCCATGATAATTAATGTATAAAAATACTAAAATAGCATTCTCATCTGATTCTTTGTTAATTTTACAATAAAAAGCAATGGTCGTCTCAATCAGCGGTTCCAGCGGTTTTATCGGGCAGGCCCTGAGAAGGGCCTTTAATGAAAAAGGCTGGACGGTTAATCCCATAAACAGGGAGTCGTTCAGGATGCCTGATTATGAATTCAGGACCAGTAAGATTGAAGGAAGCGAGGTTATAATCAATCTTGCCGGGGCCAGTATCTCAAAACCATGGTCCCTTGAATACAAAAAGGAAATTTACGAAAGCAGGATCAATTCAACACGTAAGATTGTTTCTTCGATAACTGATTGTGAACATAAACCCCGTTTATTTATCTCTGTTTCAGCGATCGATATCTATGATGAGGTAGGCTCTCACACGGAGGAGAGCAAGGCATTTTCCCAAAGTTTTCTTGGCAGGCTTTGCCTTGACTGGGAAGCAGAAGCAAGGAAGGCATCAGGTGAAGTACGTCTGGTCATTCCAAGAATAGGACTGGTATTGGGTAACGACGGAGGGGCATTGGATAAAATGTATATTCCGTTCAGCATTGGTTTGGGTGCAACACTTGGCAATGGGGAACAATGGATGTCTTTTATCCACCTGAAGGACCTGGTCCAGGTCTTTCTTTTCATCATGGAGAATGAAGCTGTTTCCGGCATTGTTAACGCCGTAAGCCCATACCCTGTAACAAATAAAGAATTCAGCTCAACTTTCGGAAAAGCTCTGAAACAACCTGTTTTTTTTAATATTCCCTCTAAAATACTCAGGTTCATTTATGGAGAGAGAGCGGGCCTCCTGCTGGGAAGCCATAAAGTAATTCCGGAAAAATTAACCGGAATGGGGTTCAGGTTTACTTATCCCACAATTCAAAATTCGCTGGTTAATTTGTTCGGGTAAGTGAAACTTTAAATTTCGTTTGAATTTTCCGCTTTACTGGAAACTTCGGACCGGGGTCCGTCAGGGGCACATTTTAATGGAAACTGAATCTCAGATAACAAATTTTCTTCCCAATCCCAAGCCACATGCTCTCATAATACGTCCGGATCATCATTATATCATCTGCAGTTCCTGAATTATAGAGATCATCAGTGGACCAGTGAAGCTTCAGATTTGAATCAGCAATCACTCCAAGAGTGTATTCAAAAAAAGCCAGGTTGTCGGTTTTCAAATGGATGATGCCATTATTTTTTAATATTCTTTTATAGCGTTCCAGGAATTGCGGGGAAGTGAGTCGTTTTCGTTCTTTACCCGGTTGAGGATCGGGAAAGGTTATCCATATCCCGGAGACTTCATTCATATCGAAAAACTTCTCAATGTGATCTACCTGGCTCCTGATAAATGCAGCATTTCCAAGATTTTCTTCGGCAATGGTTTTACAACCCCTCCACAGACGTGCGCCTTTGACATCGATACCGATAAAATTTGTTTCCGGATATGCTTTGGCAAGCCCTATGGTATATTCTCCTTTTCCACAGCCCAGTTCAAGTACCAAAGGATTCTGGTTATAAAAGAATTGTTTATTCCAGTTACCACGAATAGCGAACTCTTTCTGGAGATCAGAATGGCGGAACTGGAAAAGATGCGGGAAAGTAAGGTTCTCCTTGAAATGGACAAGCTTTTTCTTGGGCACTGTAAAAACTATTTAACCAATAGCCATGCACCCGTAAAACCAGCCTCTCTGGCCTTTGATAAAAGGTTTTTGGCTTCCTTTTGTTTATTAGCCGTGCTGAGTGCAACACGGTAAAGGCCACTTCTTGACTGGTCGAAAATTCCTGCATTCAGGCCATTGGTTCCGGCCTCCTGTATACATTTCTCCGCGTTTTCCCTTATTCTGAATGCACCTATAATGATTGCAAAATGATCAGTCCTTTGTATTTCGTTTATCACAGGGGACTGATCAACCTCTTTCACCGGATCCCCTGGTTTATTATGAGCAAGGGTTGTGCCGGTCACTTCTTCACGGTTGTTTGTATTGCCTGCCAATGAAGACTGTGTGGTTAACCCGGAAGATGCCTGTGCCGCGTTCATCATCTGGTCAATATCGACATCGGCAGATGAAGTCCCGTTGGATGCGGCAGAGCGTTCTTCGAAAACTGAAGGTATATATCCGAAATCAAAATTTACTTCAGGGCCCTTTGAAGGAGCTTCCTTCTTTTCTACCAGAGAGGAGGCTGAATACCGTGAAAAAACCGCATTCAGTATCCCGGCATTACTGATGGAAGGGGTTTTTAATTTACCGTACTGGGTTATCCCGAAAATGGCTGCAGTGCAAATCGGAATGGCAAGGATTGCAGCCCATTTTACAGGACTGAGAAGTTTTCTTTTCCCGGCCGAATCTTTCTGTTGCTGAACCAGAACCTTTTCTAACCTGTAGTTGTAAGAGGTCCTTATCACAGGCGGAGAGATGAAAGTGGGTAATCCAAAAGCGTCGGGAAGAAGGTTGGAATTCTTTTCCTGCTCAAACTGCAGGGTGCTTTCCTTACCCGTGAACAACCTCCCCACTTCCGGGAAAGTAAAGGGTTTCCCATTTTTCAGACTATATCTTATTGTCTCAATCAACTCATTTACAAGGATAAGAGCATTGGCATAAGAAACTCCTTCATCTGTTACTATACGGTTATATAACAAGCCGTCATTCTGCCTGAGGTTGATGTTAAAGAGGATTTTTTTCGCGGGAGGTATAAAGGAATGGCTCACCGGGTCAATCCGGGCCGGAGCGTAGTTCCCGATAAACCCTCCGAAGCCGGGAAGGATCACACAGTCATGTTCTTCCAGTAAGCGGGCTATATGCACACGAATATCCATGAATGCCAGGGATTGGTTGACTTGCGAAGATAAAGAATAAGAAGGCCTGGGCCTTATTTGCTGTTAGTAAGTTTTAATAAATCGGCCGGTGTGTCAATTGCAATGCTGTCAAAGGAAGTTTCTTTCATCCTTATCCTGAAACCGTTTTCCAGCCATCTTAATTGCTCAAGTGATTCAGACATTTCCAGCTTTGATGGAGGTAACCCTGCAATACCGGAGAGTGCTTCCGGCCTGTACCCATAAATTCCTGTATGCTTGAAAAAAGATGTATGGCCGAGCCATTCCGAAACATCCATGCCACGCACAGAGGGGATGGCTGTCCGGCTGAAATAAAGTGCATCTCCATTAATGCGTGACACAACTTTTACGACATTAGGGTTGATGAGTTCTTCGGTTGAAATGATCCTTTTCTTCAAGGAGGCGATCATGACCTCCTTGTCCTCAAAACAGCTGATAAGTTCGTAAATTTGTTCCGGATGAATAAAAGGTTCGTCACCCTGGATGTTCAGGACGGCGTCATAGTGCTCTCCCTGTGCCAGGATTTTATTATAAACTTCGATGCATCTTTCGGTTCCGCTTCGGTGATATTTCCCGGTCATTACTGACTTCCCGCCGAATCGTTCAACATGCTTCCTGATGGATTCATCATCCGTAGCTACAATAATCTCGCTGATTGCCTTGCAGGACAAGGCTTGTTCGAATACCCGCTGAATCATACTCTTCCCCTCTATCATCACCAGTGGTTTACCCGGGAATCTTGTGGAAGCAAAGCGGGCAGGTATAATACCCAGAACTTTCATGTCAGGAAAAACTTAAAATAACCCGTGAAGTTCGGCATTTACTTTTTCGATAACGATCCCGAGGTGTTCAGAATTTTCGCTGAACTTGAGATTGTCAACATCAATGAAGAGGATCTTTCCAAGTTTATAATTTTCGACCCATTCCTCGTACATATCATTCAGGTTCTTCAGATAATCAATCCGGATGGCACTTTCATATTCCCTGCCACGTTTCTGGATCTGGCTCACGAGAGTCGGAACACTTGCCCTGAGATAAATAAGCAGGTCGGGAGGCTGGATGAAAGAGCTGATCAATTCAAAAAGTGATTTGTAATTCTCAAAATCCCTTGTGCTCATCAGGTTCATCCCATGCAGGTTTGGGGCAAAAATAAAGGCATCTTCATAGATCGTCCTGTCCTGTATGACAGTTTTGCCCGACTTCCTGATATCAATAATACGACGAAACCGGCTGTTCAGGAAATAGATCTGGAGATTGAACGACCATCTTTGCATATCCTCATAAAAGCTATGAAGGTAGGGATTGGTATCCAGGTCCTCATACTGGGGTTCCCATTTAAAATTCCTGGCCAGAAGACTTGTCAAAGTCGTTTTTCCGGATCCTATGTTTCCCGCCACTGCAATATGCATATATCAGAATTTGTTTCAAACCTACGTGAATTTTGTGACCTGAACAAACACTACAGATAAATTTCATTTCTGATGGACGATTTACCTTAACTTCAGGATAATGTCACCATGATAAGACACAGTGACATTCCATCTTTACGAACATCAACCGGAAACAGGTCCGCTTATGGGATCCATAGCGAGGATCTCTTCGACATATTTCCGTTCATTGGCAAGGCGTGGCACCTTGTTTTGCCCGCCCAGTTTCCCTTTGGATTTCAGCCATCTGTAAAAAGTCCCATTGGGTAGAACGCGGATCATCGGCTCTCCAAGCAGCAGGTCATGGTAACGTTTCGCTTCATAGTCGGAATTAAGCGATTTAAGTGCATTATCCAGGGTGACTGAGAAAAAACCAAGGTCATCAGGAGCTGTTTCAAATTCTATAAGCCATTCATGTGCGCCATTTTTATCATTATAATAAACCGGTGCAGCAGTAAACTCATTCACCATTACATTGCAGCGCTGACAGGCAATAGCAATAGCTTTTTCAGCATTTTCAACGATCAGTTCCTCCCCAAAGGCATTGATAAAATTCCTGGTCCTTCCGGTGACCTGGATGCGGTATGGTTTTACGGAAGTAAACTTCACGGTATCACCCAGGACGTATCTCCATAATCCTCCGTTAGTGGAAATGACAATGGCGTAATTTATACCCTGCCTGACTTCATTCAGGGAAATAATCCGGGATGGATCATAACCATTATCGTCATCTGGTATGAACTCATAATAAATTCCATAATCCAGCATAAGTAGCATGTCGTCTGCATTCTGCCTGTCCTGGATTCCGAAAAATCCCTCTGAGGCATTATATGTTTCAAGAAAATGAACTTTCCCTGAAGTGAGAATTTTCCTGAACTGTTCCCTGTATGGGATGAAATTCACTCCCCCGTGCACATAAAGCTCAAAATTCGGCCATACTTCCAGGAGGTTCGATTTACCTGTCAGTTGAAGTACTTTTTTGAACAGCAGCAAGGTCCAGGAAGGAATGCCTGAAATATTCGTAACATCATGCTGTATAGTAGCACAGGCCATTTTTTCAATTTTCGACTCCCATTCATCCATTAAGGCTATCGACCGTTCAGGGGTGCGCAGATATTCAACCCATATCGGAAGATTTTGAATAAGGATTGCGGATAAATCACCCTGGTAATAGGATTCATTATTTACTTCCACGATCTGGTGGGTCCCGCCCATTGCAATGGCCTTTCCCGAAAAAAGATTGGTATCGGGATGACTGTTGCAATAAATGGAAAGCATATCCTTGCCTCCTTTAAAGTGGCATTCTTCGAGAGCCTCCTGACTCACCGGAATAAATTTACTCTTATCGCCGGTAGTGCCGGATGACTTTGCGAAGAATTTGATCTCACTGGGCCAGAGAATATTCTGTTCTCCTTTACGAAGCCGTTCAATGTAAGGTTTTAACGTCTCATAATCATTGAGCGGCACCCGGTTCCTGAATTCCTCAGTGGTCTGAACTGATCTGAAATCATACGATCTGCCGTATTCGGTGTTTTTGGCAAAATGAACCAGTTTTCTTAGGCATTCCTGCTGAACTTCATGCGGATATTTCATGAACAACTCGATCTGATGGATCCGTTTTTTCATTAACCAGGAAATAACCGAATTGATCAGGGCCATAACAGACAGTTCTCTTTGATGACTTCAAATTTCTGTTCAAAAATACAATCTAAATCCGGAAAAGCGCTTCCCTGGTTAAAATATCTTGATTTTTAACTATATAACATTTACCATAAGAATTCCTTAATTATTTTAGGGTTTTCATTTGGAATTAAGTATTTTAGTCGTAAGTTTGCATACCTAACAATTTCATTTTATTTTATGCTTGTGGCCTGACAGTCAAACTATAATAACTAAAATCAACCTATCGGAACCATGAAAATACTTGTATTAAACTGCGGCAGCTCGTCAATAAAATACCAGCTCATTGATATCAATTCCGAGGCCGAACTTCTTGCCAAAGGTTTGCTCGACAGGATCGGGCTTGATAAGAGTGAGCTTTCACACCAGGTCACCGGTAAAGAAAAATTAAAATTTGTCCAGAGTGTCCCTGATCACCAGGAAGGGATCAATCTTATCCTGAATACGCTCAAAAATAAGGACTATGGTGTTATAAGGGATATCAATGAGATCAGCGCCGTCGGGCACAGGGTGGCCCACGGAGGGGAAAATTTCAAGGCCAGCGCTCT
>Ga0182021_10000363_pt1 | contig 47373 bp, 35 predicted proteins | sample 612E3MmetaG_FD_120493 | JGI IMG/M metagenome (GOLD analysis project Ga0182021, IMG submission 120493) | Permafrost microbial communities from Stordalen Mire, Sweden - 612E3M metaG (Illumina Assembly) | ecosystem: Environmental > Terrestrial > Soil > Wetlands > Permafrost | place: Sweden... | reverse complement strand
GGTGACGATCGGGCCAATGGAGTCACCGTGGCTCTCGGTGCCGGAGGGACCCTATCGGTCACCTATGCCGCACCCACCCTGGGTCCGGTGGCCCAGGTGATCTTCGATGTCACCGGCTTCTTCGTGCCTTCATCGGCGGGGTCCGTGGCGTGGACGCTCGACCTCTACGACGCGCGAGCAGACCGCTGGCAGAACCCCGATCTGACGGCGTGCACCGCGGCGTCAACCGAGTCGATGCTGAATACCATCTCCTACGCCGGGTCGGCGTCCGGCCTCGTCTGGCAGCCCACCACTTCCTACTCGACGCAGGAGTCGATCCTCGCCTTCGAGCGGGCCCACATGACCATGCTGACCAGCTCGGCCGGGACCGACCCACATGGCTGGCGTAACGCACTCAACTACTACGGCTGGGGCGACGTCGCAGCCGGCGTCTATCGCGATTCGGCCTACTCGTCGTTCGACGCGGCCGCGAAGGCGGCGGTTCTTTCCCTTGCCATGTATCACAAGCCGGTCGGAATCCTCGCCCGCTCAGGCCGCCACGGCCAGATCATCACGGGCTACCAGGTCACGGGGGCCGATCCGAGCACCGGCTCATCGGATTTCAGCATCGTCGGCGTCGATCTCACCGATCCATTGGAATCCGTGGGTTATCGCGACGCCTGGATAAGTCTTGCCGAATGGCGCTCGGGAGCGTCGTGGATTCAGTTCTCCAGGTATCAGGAAGACGACTCGCCGTATCAAGACCCCATCGATGGCCAGGTCGGCAACGACGAGTGGTACGGCAAATGGGTCATCATCGATCCGGTCAACTAGGATCGGCGCGGGTGCCCCGGTCGATCGACGGGTTGATGGTCTGACTGATTCGTGCACACCTGAGCCGGACTCGCTCGCTTGCCCCGAGGCCGGCACGGCGACCCTCCCAGCGCAGGCCCACGCCGTAGAACGTCCGTGCTAATACCTCGTCCGGCGGTATACTTGAAGCCCACGCTGACGAGGTCCAGGTGCCCGACTTTCGGCTCGTCGCCGACTTCCAGCCCACCGGCGATCAGCCTCAAGCGATTGAACGACTGAGCGAAGGCCTGGCCAAGGGCCTGCGCCATCAGGTGCTGCTCGGCGCCACCGGGACCGGCAAGACTTTCACGATCGCCAAGGCCATCGAGCGCTACCAGAGGCCCACCCTGGTTCTCGCCCACAACAAGACCCTGGCGGCGCAGCTCTATTCGGAGTTCCGCGAGTTCTTCCCGGACAACGCCGTCGAGTACTACGTCAGCTACTTCGACTACTACCAGCCCGAGGCGTATCTACCGCGCTCGGACACGTACATCGAGAAGGATTCGAGCCGCAACGACGAGATCGACAAGCTCCGCCACGCGGCCACCAAGGCGCTCTTCGAGCGGCGCGACGTGATCATCGTGGCCAGCGTCAGCTGCATCTACGGCCTGGGCGCCCCGGTCGACTACGGAGCCACGATCCTGCGGCTGCGCGTCGGAGCGCAATACCGCCGCGACGCCGTGCTGCGGCACCTCGTCGATCTCCAGTACCAGCGCAACGACGCCGCTCTGACCCGAGCCCGGTTCCGCGTTCGTGGCGACACCCTGGAGCTGATCCCCGCGGCGGAGGACCTCCTGGTCCGGGTCGAGTTCTTCGGCGACGAGGTGGAGCGGATCACCGAGATGGACCCGCTCACCGGCGAGCTGCTGGCCGAGCGCAAGGAGGTCAACGTCTACCCGGCCACGCACTTCGTGACCCCGGCGGACAAGCTGATGGCCGCCGTCAAGGCGATCGGCGAGGAGATGGAGATCAGGGTCGGCGAGCTGGAGGCGCAGGGACGCGCGCTCGAGGCGGCCCGGCTCCGCCAGCGCACCACCTTCGACCTCGAGATGATGCGCGAGCTGGGTTACTGCACCGGCATCGAGAACTACTCGCGCCATCTCTCGGGGCGGGAGGCCGGCTCGCGGCCGTGGACGCTGCTCGACTACTTCCCGCCGGACTGGCTCCTCGTCGTCGACGAGAGCCACATGTCCATCCCCCAGGTCGTGGGGATGTACAAGAACGACCGGACGCGCAAGGAGATTCTGGTCGATTTCGGCTTCCGGTTGCCTTCGGCGCTGGACAACCGCCCGCTCACCTTCGAGGAGTTCGAAGCCAGCGTGAACCAGGCCGTCTACATGAGCGCCACGCCCGGTCCGTACGAGCTGGAGCGCAGCCAGCAGGTCGTCGAGCAGCTCATCCGGCCCACCGGCGTGGTCGATCCCCAGATCACGGTCAAGCCGACGGAAGGCCAGATAGACGATCTGCTGGAGCTGATCCGCGGCCGCGTCGAGCGGGGCGAGCGATCGATCGTCACGACGCTTACCAAGAAGATGGCCGAAGACCTGGCCGACTACCTGCACGAGCTGGGCGTGAAGGTCCAATACCTGCATTCGGAGGTCGACACGCTGGAGCGGGTCCAGATCCTTCGAGATCTGCGACTCGGTGTCTACGACGTGATCGTCGGCATCAACCTCCTGCGCGAGGGGATCGACCTGCCCGAAGTCACGCTCGTCGCCATTCTCGATGCCGACAAGGAGGGCTTCCTGCGCAGCGCCTGGTCCCTCGTGCAGATGATCGGTCGGGCGGCCCGGAACGTCGGCGGCGAGGTCGTGATGTACGCCGACCGCGTGACCGACTCGATGCGGGTGGCGATCGACGAGACGAACCGGCGGCGCGCCTACCAGGTGCGCTACAACAGCGACCACGGCATCGAGCCGGTGACGATCGTCAAGGGGATCCGCGACATCAACGATCGGCTCAAGGCGGTCGCGGAGGCGCACGGCGGATACACGGCAGGCCCGGGTCGCGAGCGCGATCTCTCGGAGCTGGCGAAAGACCAGGTCGAGAAGCTCGTGGCCCAGATGGAGGCCGAGATGCGCCAGGCTGCCCGGGAACTGGAGTTCGAGCGGGCGGCGGCTCTCCGCGACGAGGTCCAGGAGATCCGGCTGCGAGTGCTGGAGGAGGACGCGTCGGCTGTTGTGGCCCGGGCTGCGGAACGCGCGGCCAGACCCGGCCCGGATGGGCCGGCCGGCGCGAGACCCGCCCCAGCCCGGGCGGGCCGGACGATCAAGCCCGTTCGCCAGATCCGGCGACGCGAGCGCGCGGCCGGCGAGGCCCCCGAGATGGACGCGGCCGCGCTCGACGTGACGGAGGTGCGAGTGGTAGCGACGACCGAATCGACCGACGACGCGACCGCCGCCACGGCCTCCGACTGGCTGCCCGGCATCCGCGATGAGCACGAAGACGACGGCTGGTCGGTCAAGTGGCTGGACCGGCCGACATGGGACCATACGGTGACCCCCAACGTCATCAAGCGCACCGGGACGCGGCCGCCGGGTCGTGGCAGACGGCGGCGGTAGGCCGCAAGAAGGCGACACGGCGCGCAACGGACGCACCACCAGACCGGCTCCGGAGGAAGATCGAATGGACCCGCTCGGCGAGGCCTTCCAGCACCACACCTGGGCGACTGAGCAGTTGATACTGCATCTCGGGAGCCTGCCCGAGGAGGCTCTCACGGCCAGCGCCGCCGGCGTCTATGGGGAGGTTCTGGCCACGCTCTCACACCTGCTGGAGGCGGACGCGCGCTATCTACGCTACCTGGAGGGGCCGATTCCGCCCTCCCGGGCCGGGCCGGACCCGGTCCACTCGCTCGATGAGCTGGCGGACATGCTGCGCGACCAGGCCGTCCGCTGGCGCGTTGTGCTGTCCCGGCTCGGCGAGCTGGACGTCACGCTGCCGGCCCGCCGCGATCGGCCGGAGTTGCCGCATGCCACGAACCTGATGGTCGTTCAAGCCCTCCACCACGGCAACGACCACCGCACCCAGATCTGCACCGTGCTGTCGGTCAACGGCTACGCGGCGCCGGACCTGGACGTGTGGAGCTACTGGATGGAGCGGAGATTCGATCCGGCGAAGTAGCGGGTGCCGCTAGCGCAGGCCCGTCGGGACCGCCGGCTCGGGGATCTTGATTCGTGCCGAGCCGAGAGCTCGGTCCGCTGTCGCGGCGAGAACCAGAAGCAGGACTACCACCATCGCCAGGGCCGCGCGCAGGCTTGCGGCGCCCGCGACGATGCCGATGAGGGGCGGCGCCGCCATCACCCCGGCGGAGCCCATCGTCGCCACGGCGGCGATGCCGATGCCGGAGGCGATGCCAGGCTGTGAGCCGCCGGCTCGCAGCGCTATCGGATAGGTCGCCGCAACGCCGGCGCCCAGGAAGCCGAAACCGACGACCGCAGCCAGCGGCTGAGCGACGATCAGGGCCGCGGCAAGGCCGAGGGCAGAGGTCGCCGCGCCAAGGGAGACCAGGCGCGCCGCACCCAGAACCTCCGTCAGCCGGTCTCCTGCCAGCCGAGCGACGGCCATTGCGGCCGAGAGGACGGTGATCGCCAGCGCCGCGTCCTGGGCGGTGCCGCCTAATGAGTCCTTGATGAGGACGCCGCTCCAATCGCCCGCGGCGCCCTCGGAGACCAGGGCGCACAGGGCGACGAGGCCGACCAGGACAAGGCGGCGAGGCGGTCGCCGAAAGGGCGAGCCTTCGGAGGCATGCTTTTCCTTCAGCATGGTCTGGCTCAGGATCGCCGCCGATACGGCCATCGCGACGGCCAGCAGGGCGAACTGCTGGAAGACGGACAGACCGCCCCGCAGCGCAATCGTGGTCGAGAAGGCCCCGATGAACGACCCGACGCTCCAGCCGGCGTGCAGCCGCGACATGATCGGGCGCGTGCCGGCTCGTTCGATGGCGAGACCGTTGGCGTTCATACACACGTCCATCGAGCCATAGGCCGCGCCGTACAGGAACAGCGCGCCGGCGAGCATGGGGAATGAGGTCGAGGCGGCGATGACCGGCAGCATCGCCGCGCATCCGAGAAGCATCAGCGAGACGACCTTGTGGCTGCCGATCCGGCCGGCGAGATAGCCGGCCGACGTCATTGCGAGAACGGAGCCCAGGGCGGAACCGAGAAGTGCGAACCCGAGCTGGACGGAGTCGAGGCCGGCTTGCTCCTTGATAGCCGGGATGCGCGACGCCCAGGAGCCGAACATCATCCCGCACACCAGGAACGCCATCACGACGGCGGCTCTCGATCGGCCCAGCGATGGCGTCACGCGGCAACCCCCAGGGCGCGGGCCACCGCCACCAGCACGACCGCTGCCGTCACGCCGGGGAGCAGCAGCCGGGTCCGGGCGACGATCAGCACGCACACGCCGACCGCCATCGGCTCGATGCCGACGAGGAGGTGGGGCGGCTTGTCGGAGGTGAGCAGGCAGTTGACCGCGGCCAGGGCCGCCAGGGCGGCGGGTCCGGCCAGTCGAAGGTAGGCGACGGCCGTCGGGGGCAGGCGCTCGATACCGGGCGCCAGCATCGGCAGGGCGCGAGCCGGATAGGTGACGGCCCACATCAAGAAGGCGAGGGGCACGAGCGCGAAGCTCATGGCAGGCCCGCCTCGGCCGATGGCTCGGGAGTCTCGGGTGCGCTCGATTCCTCGTTCCGAGACGGCGGCACGGCCAATCCGAAGAACGGCCCGAGGACCGCGCCGCTCACGAGGCCGACGGAGGCCCCAGCGAGGAGTCCGATCGGGACGGCAACCGCTACGGCCCCAAGGGCGGCGGCCACGTCGCGACGGCCCGTAACCATGCCCAGCGATAGCCCGGCCATGGCGGCGGGGAAAGCCACGTCCAGGCCGAGCTTGTTCACGTCGACGGCGCCGGCAACCATGTACCCCAGGGCCGACCCGATCGTCCACGGCACGAAGATGGCCATGGCGGCGATCCAGTAGCCACGCCGGTCGAAGCGTCCGATTCGCCGGAAGTGGGTCAGCGCCAGGGCGAAGGTCTCGTCGGTCAGAAAGTGGGCCATCCCGGCCCGTTCGCGTCGGGACAGGACCCCGGTATACGGGGCAACGGCGGCCGAGTAGAGCAGGTGGCGAGCGTTGATCAGCGCGGTCACGCCTGCTATCGCGAGCCACGACGCCCCGTCTTTCACCAGACCGGCCGCCGCGAACTGCGCCCCGCCGGCGAGGGCGATCGTCGAGTTGGCAAGGACATCGGCCAGCGAGTAATGGGCCTGGAGGGCCGTCAGCCCGAAGACGAGGCCCACCGGGAGCGCGTAGGCGGAGATAGCCAAGGCGTCGCGAATGAGACGCCGCCGCGACTCCGCAATCGGGCTCTCTGCTCGCACTCCTCTCATCCGGGAATCGTACCGGACGCGGCGTAGGGCGCGGCGTATGCTCGCAGCATGAGCGAGGCGGGGGATCTGAGGGTTCGACTCGCAGCTTTCGATTGGCTGAGGGAGCGAGTCGAAGCGCACGGCGACGTCTTGGCCCGGGCTGTCCTGGTGAACGGATTCGTCTTCGAGGGCAATCGCGTTCCCCTTATGAGTCCTCAAGGGATCTTCAAGCCCAGAGTCTGTGAACTCCCGCTCTCGATCACGACCAGCCCAAACAGTCCCTACCGGGACACACAGAGCGGCGAGTTGATCGCGTATTCATACCGAGGAACCGACCGGCAGCACCCTGACAACGTCGGACTCAGGGCTGCCATGGTGCGCAGAACACCGCTCGTCTACTTCTACGGCGCCGTTCCCAACCGATACGTGGCTACATGGCCCGTCTACGTCGTGGGCGATGACCAGGCTGATCTCATGTTCAGCATCGCAGCGGACGAGGCCACGCATGTTGAGCCGGCCGGCCTTCATAGGTCTAGTGAGGAACGGGACGAGATCAGGCGGCAGTACGTGACTGCGACGGTTCGGACTCGACTTCATCAGCGGGCCTTCCGCGAGCGTGTGCTCGAGGCTTACCGAAATCAGTGTTCGGTCTGCCAGCTTCGGCACCAGGAACTGCTCGATGCCGCTCACATCGTGGCGGACGCTGAAGATGAGGGGGATCCGGTGGTGAGCAACGGTCTCGCTCTTTGCAAGCTTCACCACGCCGCATTCGACAGCTTCTTCATGACGGTGCGGCCCGACTACAGGATCGAAGTCAGGCCATCGATTCTTGAGGAGTCAGACGGTCCCATGCTTCTGGTCGGGCTGAAACAGATCCACGGAGGAATGATCCAGTTGCCGCGCGCCGTCCGTGACCGGCCCGATCTTGTGCGCCTTGAACACCGCTACGAGCGCTTCCTTCGCGCCTCCTGAAGTCTCGGCCACGCGGTGAACGAAGCTCGCCGCGCCCCGCGCCACGCGTTGCGCGAACACCTGTTCTCTTTCGCGGCATTGCCCTACAATGTCGGCATATGCCGCAGGAACAATTGGTGGTTCGCGGGGCCCGCGAGCACAACCTCAAGAACATCACCGTGGCCATGCCACGCGACCGCCTGGTGGTCATCACCGGCCTCTCCGGCTCGGGCAAGAGCAGCCTCGCCTTCGACACGATCTACGCCGAGGGTCAGCGCCGTTACGTCGAGAGCCTGTCCGCGTACGCCCGTCAGTTCCTGGGCGAGATGCAGAAGCCGGACGTGGACCAGATAGACGGCCTCAGCCCCGCCATCTCGATCGACCAGAAGGGGGCCAGCCGCAACCCACGGTCGACGGTCGGCACGGTGACCGAGATCTACGACCACCTGCGCCTTCTCTTTGCCCGGATCGGCCATCCGCATTGCCCGACGTGCGGCCGCGAGATCCAGCGCCAGAGCGTCCAGCAGATCGTCGATCAGATCTACGAACTGCCCGAGGGGACTCGGCTCATGGTTCTGGGCCCGGTCATCAAGGATCGCAAGACGGAGGGGGACCGCGTTTACGACCAGATCCGCCGCCAGGGCTTCGCTCGGGTGCGGGTGGACGGCGAGCTGATGGATCTCGCGGAGACGAGACAGCTCGACAAGTACAAGCGCCACTCGATCGAGGTGGTCGTGGACCGCTTCGTCGTGCGGCACGGGGAGGCCGATGGGAGCCCGAGCGACGACTCCCGCCCGGATGCGAGCCGCCTTGCGGACAGCGTGGAGACGGCGCTGCGGCTCGGCGAAGGCGTCGTGATGGTCGCATCTGCACCGCGAGACGGCGAGGCGCGCGAGTTCGAGGACCGCCGCTACAGCGAGCGGTACAGCTGCCCGTACGACGGCACCACCGTAGACGAGCTGGAGCCCCGTAGCTTCAGCTTCAACTCACCCCACGGCGCATGCCCGTCGTGCACCGGCATCGGTAGCCGCCTGGAGATCGATCCGGGCCGGGTGATCCAGAACAAGAACCTCTCTCTGGCGGGTGGCGCGCTGGTGCCTTGGTCCCGCCTGCCGATGGAGGGCTCCTGGCACGGCAAGATCATCGAGGCGGTCTGCCGCGAGCACGGTTGGGACTTCAACGCCCCGGTGAAGGACCTGCCTGCGGAGGCCCTGGAGTACGTCCTGTACGCCAACAAGGGCGAGCGAGTCGTGATCGGCTACCGCCACGAGCGAGGCGAGAACACGTACGGGGCAATATTCGAGGGGATAGTCCCGAACCTCGAGCGCCGCTTCCGCGAGACGGACTCGGATTTCATCAAGTCCGAGCTCGAGCGCTACATGGTCGCCCGGCCGTGTCCTACGTGCCAGGGCAAGCGCCTGAAGCCGGAGATCCTCGCCGTCACGGTGGACGGTCAGAACATCTGGCAGGTTTCGGAGCTGTCGATCACGAGCGCCTGCGACTGGGTCGGCCGGCTGACCGAGCGGCTCACCGAGCGCGAGCAGACGATCGCCCGCCAGGTCCTCAAGGAGATCTCGGCCAGGCTCGGCTTCCTGCTGGACGTCGGGCTGGACTACCTGACCCTCGATCGAACGAGCCAGACCCTCTCGGGCGGCGAAGCGCAGCGGATCCGATTGGCCACCCAGATCGGGTCGAGCCTGATGGGGGTGCTCTACATCCTGGACGAGCCCTCGATCGGGCTTCACCAGCGCGACAACGCGAAGCTGATCGCCACTCTCACGCGCCTGCGAGATCTTGGGAACACCGTCCTGGTCGTTGAGCACGACGAGGAGACGATCCGGACGGCGGACTGGGTCATCGACATCGGGCCCGGGCCGGGCGAGCACGGCGGCGAGATCGTGGCTTCGGGTCCCCTGGAGACGATTCTGGCCGAGCCGCGGTCGATCACGGGGGCATACCTGCGTGGCGAGCTCTCGGTGGCGATCCCGGAGAGGCGGCGGGCGGGGAGCGGCCAGTCGCTCGTGGTGAGGGGTGCCCGCGAGCACAACCTGAAGAACCTGGACGTGGCCTTTCCCCTGGGCTGCTTCGTGTCGGTCACGGGAGTCTCGGGATCGGGCAAGAGCACCCTGGTCTCGGACGTGCTGTATCGGGCCCTGGCTCGCGAGCTGAGCGGCTCGCGCGACAAGCCCGGGGATCACGACGCCATCGAAGGGCTGGGGGCGATCGACAAGGTCATCGACATCGACCAGAGCCCGATCGGCCGAACGCCGCGCTCGAATCCGGCAACCTATACGGGCCTCTTCGCGCCGATTCGCGAGCTCTTCGCCGGCACCCAGGAGGCTCGCCTGCGTGGCTACAAGCCCGGCCGTTTCAGCTTCAACGTCAAGGGCGGACGCTGCGAACACTGCAAGGGCGATGGCATCCTCAAGATCGAGATGCAGTTCCTGCCGGACGTGTACGTCCCGTGCGAGGTCTGCAAGGGCAAGCGCTACAACCGCGAGGCGCTCGAGATCCACTACAAGGGCCGATCGATCGCCGACGTCCTGGAGATGACGATCGAGGAGGCACTCGAGTTCTACTCGGCCGTGCCGAGCGTGCGGGCGAAGCTGCAGACCCTCTTCGACGTGGGCCTCGGGTACGTCCACCTCGGCCAGCCGGCCACCACGCTGTCGGGCGGAGAGGCACAGCGGGTCAAGCTGTCCACGGAGCTGTCGCGGCGGGCCACCGGGCGCACCCTGTACGTGCTCGACGAGCCCACCACCGGTCTGCACATGGCAGACGTGGAGAAGCTACTCCACGTCCTGCACCGGCTCGTGGACACGGGCAATACGGTCGTGGTTATCGAGCACAACCTGGACGTGGTCAAGACGGCCGACTGGATCGTGGACCTCGGTCCCGAGGGCGGCGAGCGCGGCGGCTACGTCATCGCCCAGGGGACTCCCGAGGAGGTGGCGCGGGTTCCGGGCTCCGCCACCGGCGAGTACCTTGCCCGCGTTCTCCGCGGAGAGCCCCTCGTCCCGCTCTCCGCCATCACGTTCGCCGAATCGGGAGGCCACGTCATGCGTCCCGCGGCCCCGGTTGAGATCCTGCCCGCCTCAAAGAAGCGCGCCGCCGCGGTGGCGTCGCGGGGGAGCGAATCGGCCTGATCGCGTAGTCGGGCGTCCGGGCTCCGGCCGCGGCACGGTCGTCTCCGACACCGAATGGTCGCTGCCGTGCGGGTATTCTGTTGATAGGGCCCGCAGGGCCGTCGAGCGACAGCAAGGATCGGGAGAAGGGAGCCAATGGGCAGGACAGGGGTACGCCTGGCAACTCTGACCGCGATCCCTGTTCTCCTTCTGAGCGCCTGCAACAGCACGGTAGCCACGCCCACGCCGCCCGCAGCGACGGCGAGCCCGACCCCGTCGGCCACCCCGTCCGCGCCCCGCGGGACGATCCGCTGGTTCGTGGGCCTGGACCAGGGCACCCAGCCCGCCCAGGTCGCCGCCGAGAAGGCGTTCGTGGCCAGCTACAACTCGGTCAACCGGGACGGCATCACGATCAACCTCGAGATCGTCCCGACCACCACGGCCTCCGACGTCCTGAAGAAGGAGATGGCCGCCGGGAACGCACCAGACATCGTGGGGCCCCTCGGGGTGGGGGACCTGAACGGTTTCGAAGGCCTCTTCCTCGATCTCGGTCCTCAGATCCAGAAGAGCAACCTGGACCTGACGGGCTTCGATCCGGCGCTGGTCAAATTGCTACAGCAGGGCGATCAGGGTCAGATCGGCCTCCCTTACCTCATCTTCCCCGGCTACATCTGGTACGACAAGGACATCTTCGCCAAGGCCAAACTCCCGCCTCTACCGACCAGGGTAGGCGAGACGTACCAGGGCCAGACGTGGGACTGGAACGAGCTCGCCAAGATCGGCGCGCAGCTGACGGTTGACAAGCTCGGCAAGAAGCCGAGCGACGTCGGCTTCGACCCGAAGAGCATCGTCACGTACGGGCTGGACTTCCAGTGGAACGACCTTCGCCGGATGGCATCCTGCTTCGGCGGCGGCTCGTTCGTTGGCAGTGACGGCAAGACAGCCCAGATCCCGGCCGTCTGGGCGGATGCGGTCAACTGGTACTACGCCGGTATCTGGGGCAGCAATCCCTTCATCCCGAACGGGCTTGCCGAGGCGAGCGCCCTCCTCGGGCAGGGCAACGCCCAGTCCTCCGGCCTCGTCGCGATGAACGTGGCCTGGGCCACCAGCATCCCGTCCATCGCCGCGGATGCCAAGACGGCGAAGGTCAAGGATTGGGACATCGCCGTCATGCCGTCCTGGAAAGGCACGACCACTTCGCCGACGTACGCGGACACTTTCGCCATCACCAAGGCCAGCTCCAACCACGACGCCGCCTTCAAGGTGATGGTTGCGATCATGGCCGACCCGACCCTGCTCAAGGGCTACGGCGGCGAGCCGGCGAAGACGGCCGATCAGCAGGCCTACTTCGACAACTTCGACCAGAACCTTGCCCCGATATTCCCCGGGATCAAGGTCACCTGGTCCGTCCTCGGTGAGATGCAGAAGTACCCCGCCATCCCCAGCTTCGAGGCGAACATGCCGGCCTATGCCCAGGCTCAGGCCGACTACGGCGCTCTGTTGGCCAGACTCCAGACCACCCCCGGTCTGGACGTTGTGGCCGAGTTGACCAAGCTGCAGGCGAAGCTCCAGGCGGACTTCGACTCGGCCTAGCCCATCCTCAGCCGGCAGGGAGACCATGCCCGAGATCGAATACGCGTTCCTGGCCGATGCCGCCGACGTTCAGCCCGGTCAGAAGTTTCACGTCCTGGGCGGCGGAATCTCCCGGCTCACCGGCCCGTCGATTCCGTTCGTGCACCCACACATCTCGTTGGTCGTGGGTCTGCGCCTGACCTCGGTCGAGCGCAATCGAGAGCACGACCTCGGGTTCGTCGTGACCGGCCCGGACGGAAGCGAGGTGACCACTGCCTCGGGCAAGGTCGTCGCTCACGGTCCCGCCGACCCTAACGACATCGTCCTCAACATCGCCATCGACCTGTGGAACCTCAACCTGAAGGCAGTAGGTGAGCACGCGGTCCGGGTCACGATCGATGGGTCCGAACGAAAGCGCCTGCCCTTGATGGTGGCCGTGACGCTAGAGGGCACGCCGAGCGCACCGGAACAGCGCTACCTGGCCTGAAGTTGCAGCGCGAACCCGGACCGGCCAGGCACGAGCGACCGGCCATCGATGAGGCTGCCCTGGCGGCGGCGCGCGATGCCGAGAAGCTGCTGGAGGGTGCCCGGGAGCGCGGCGCCGACCGCTGGGCTGCCTTCCTCGCCGACATCCCGGATCGATTGCGCGATGCCCCGATCGGCGACCTTCGGAGAGTGGCTCTCCGGGCCCGCTCCGCCTACGGACCCAAGGACTCGATTCGAGAGGCTCTGCCGGCCGAGTTGACGGAGCCGCTGCTGGCCCATCTGGATCGACTTCTGCGGGTGCTGGCCAGGGAGGCACTCTCGGGCTGAGCTGAGCGACCCGGTGTCAGCCGCCCGATTCATCTCGGCCGGGTTCTTCTCCTGCGGACCGCGTGGAAGCCATCCCGGCGGACCGCGTGGAAGCGGTATTCAACTGTGTCGGTCTCCGGCGAATAGAATCGCAGAACGCCGGACAACTGCCCTAGAAGTCCCCTTGACATGGAGGCGATCTGGACTGTAGTTAAGCGGCGCTTGTGTGCGCAACGGACGCCGGTCGCCTTGGTGAGGCTAACAACACGGACCACTAGTCAGGGGGATCATGAACCGCACGGGCCGGCATCGCATCTTGGGCTTGGTGGCGGCCCTGTCGCTATTCAGCGTCTCCGCCTTTGTCCTCTCCGCGCCGGTCCCGGCGTTCGGCGACAACGGGCCCTCCGGCCCGGTCGTCGCCTGTGACTCGGTCTCCTTCTACAACATCCCGTCCGGCTGGGTCGTGATGCTCGGTGTGGAGTCCGCTGGCTATGGCGCCAACGACATGCCGATCCAACTTCCGCAGGGGAACTACATCTATACCTGGTACGACGAGACGCGTGCGATCACGCTCTTCGCCGGCACGTTCAGCATTACCGGATGCACCCCGGCGCCGCCGGCCCCAACTCCTACTCCGGCTCACACTCCTGTTCCGACTCCAGCTCCAACTCCAACTCCGACTCATACCCCTGTTCCAACTCGAACTCCGACTCATACCCCTGCTCCGACTCCAACGCGGGCTTCCACGCCGACACCCATCTCAACCCCCTCACCCAGCCCTAGCCCTTCGGCCAGTCCCAGCCCGACGCCGCCAGGCGCCTCGACCCCGACCCCAACAGAGCCGCCCGCAATTGCGCCGGGCGACACGGCCTCGCCTTGCTTTAGCGCTTGCGGCAGCGCCGGCTCCAGTGTCGTCTTGCCCAGCCGCGGTTCAGGCGGCGGAGACGGGTTCCCGTGGCCCCTGCTGCTTCTCGGAGCCCTGGGGCTTGGTGTGCTGTTCCTCGGTGGCGGCATCCTGGTGGCCAAGAGCCGCTCCGGTCAGGGCACCGCAGGCTCGGGTCCGGCCGTAGAGAGATACCCTTCCCGAACGCTTGCCGGCAATCCAGGCTCTTCTGCTCCTGCTGGCGGAGGAGTGAAGACCCGGGCCGCCCCCGCTGCAGTCGTTCCCGCGGGACAGGCCGGAGGTAAAGCGAAACAGCGACGAAAACAAGCCCAGCCAGGGCAGCGGCCGAAAAGGGCCGTTGAGTGAGCGGCCCGCCCAGCTGAATCGCCTTCCGACACGAATCGAGCCAGCCGCTCCCTCGAGCGCGGCGCCGGCTCAGCGACCCGGCGCCTCCAGGCCGAGTTCGCGGGCGTCGAACGCTTCGAACAGGAACTGCGAGGGCGAAGCCGGGTCGTAGACCAGGGTCAGCGAGCGGTGGGCTCGAGTCCAAGCCACGTAAGCCAGCCTCCGCTCCTCCTCCAGCGCCCGCTCCGGTTCTGGCGCTTCGCGCAGGGACCGGGCGGACGGGAAGCGGCCGGCATCCAGCCCGATCACCGCCACGTGGTCGAATTCCAGTCCCTTTGTCGAATGGGCCGTGGCGAGAGTCAGCTGCGCGTCGTCGCGGCGCAGTGCTGCGACGCGCCCGCGATGGTCGTGGACGGCGTCGGTCAGTTCTGCGAGCGAGCGGTACGGTGCCGCCCAACCAACGAGGGCCGCGAGCAGATCGGCCGTCTCGATGGGGAGCTGTTCGTCCGCGTCGCGGCGATCGACCTCGGCCGCCGCCCGACGGCTCGACGCGCCCCGTGGCAGGCGGGCCTGCTCCGGCAGCTCGACACCGGCCCGTGCCAGCGTCGCCAGCAGCGGCAACAGGGGCAGTGGCCCGGCCCCGGCGAGGTCGGGACGCCCGGCCGCGGCGCTCAGCAGAGCGTCCATCCGCGGGTCCTCGGACAGCAGCCGTAGCCGCGGCGCCCGAAACGGCAACCCCATCTCGACCGCCGTGGCCGCGGCGGGGAGCAGCTCGGCGTTGGTCCGGGCCAGGACTGCGCGCGTCCCGCCGTCGTCCGGCCAGTTCTCGAAGAGGCGCCGGACTCGAACGGCGTCATCGGAGCCGTCCGGAGCGAGCACGAGTCTGCCCTCTGCAACCGCTCCGGCCCGGATCGTTTTGGCGAAGCGCTCGCCGTTGTGCGCGACCAGGCGGACGGCCCGCTCCACTACGTCGGCGGGGCAGCGGTAGTTGACGGTGAGGTCCATGCGTCGCAGACCAGGCAACGAACTCGCGAGGCCCAGGACGCGCCGTACGTCCGCAAGTCGCCATCCGTAGATCGTCTGATCGTCGTCGCCAACGAAGAAGACGTCGTTGGCCGGCGCCGCCAGCAACAGGGCCAGGCGCAGCTGGCTGCGGTCAACATCCTGCGTCTCGTCGACCAGCAGGTGCTGGGAGCTCTCGCGCCACCGGCCGAGGAGGCGAGGGCGAGCCTCCAGCAGTCGAACCGCCCGCGCAACCAGGTCGTCGAAGTCGAGACCGCCGGTGTCGGCCAGGGCCTGTTCATACGCCAGAAATGCCCGGGCGACGGGGCCCGGGTCGGGATCCGTTCCGACCTCCGCGGCCGTCACCGCGACGTCGAGCTTGAGGCGGCTGAACGCGTCGTCCAGGCGGCGGACGGCACTGCGGCTGATGTCCGGCCACAGGTCGCGCAGGACCGCCTCACGGTCAAGGAGTGGCTCCACGGCCTCGTCGGCGTCGGCGAGGATCTCACGGCCGAGTGCGTGGAACGTCTTGACGCGGACCGCGCCGGGGGCCAACCCAAGCGGTTCCAGCGCCGCGTCCACACGCGACGCCATCTCGTCCGCGGCGCGCTTGTTGAACGTGACCGCCGTGATGCGCGAAGGGTCCGAGCCCGTGGCCACCAGCCACGCGATACGCGCCACCAGGGTCGTTGTCTTGCCACTCCCCGCCGGAGCCACACACAAGACCGGCCCGGGCGGGGCGGTAGCAGCCGCCCGCTGATCGGGCGCGAGTCGGGCCAGCCGATCGGCGATGGAGGAGGGGAGCACCCACTCATGATGTCGGACGGCGCTTCGCTGGGGCTTATGCGCTGCGGCCTGCCGGGACCGCCCTGCACCCGATGGAGGGGGCGCTCGCCGCGCTGGCGGGTTGGAGCACCCGCGGCTGCATGGCTCCGGTCGCGCCGTTCCAGCCCCCCGACGTTGATCCCGGATCCTGCCCTCTCGCCGGAATCATGCGGTCCCAGGTGTCTGCGACTCCGGAGTCGTGGTTACTGGCGCAATCGTCTGGCTGCATGCGGTGGCGCAATTCCGTGGGCCGGGAGAGAGCATCATGGTCTCGTCGGACAGCCCCCAGGCTGCAGGACAGGCCGGTCCCTGGAATGGCGCCTGCCGGCGCCGCAACAAGAGCGGCGGGCGGGGAGTCATTGTGCGAGTGGGCTGTAGATGATTTGGGAGGAGAGGGTGCGAACCGGACGTCTGGCCCGAATGGGCTCGATCTCCTTTCTGATGCTGGCCGTGGTTGCCTGCTCGAGCGCGACCACATCCAGCCCGGCGGTCGTCTCGGGGAGCGCCGGGCTGGTGTCACCGACGCCGTCACCGACGCCGTCACCGTCACCGACGCCGTCACCGTCACCGACGCCGACCCCCAGCCCAACGGCCAGTCCGCGCCCGATGACGCCGGCCACGGTCAAGGCTGGCCCGGCGATGACCCTGGCTCGCGAGGGCCAGGCTGCGGTTCGTCTCGACGACGGCCGCGTTCTGATCATGGGCGGTACCGTGCCATTCACGGGCGTGTGCGGGATGGCGTGCATCGAACCCGCCACGGCGAGCGTGGAGGTTTACGACCCCGGCACCGGCAAGTTCAGTCCCAACGGTTCGCTGAGCCAGCCGCGTAGCGATGGGAAGGCCGTGCTGCTGCACGACGGTCGCGTGCTCGTGTCGGGCGGCTACGACCCGTCTGTCGGCTGGCTCAATACGATCGAGATCTACGACCCCGCCCGGAGGACCTCGGTCGTGGTCAAGCCACCCGCGGATATCCAGAAACTGCCCGCCGATCCCACGGTGGTGCTGCTCTCAGACGGCAGGGCGCTCATCGCCGGCGGGTCGTACGACGAGTACAACTCGACTTCGAAAGTCACTCTGATCTTCGACCCGGCGAGCGGCGGGTTCAGCGACGGACCGCTCATGGCTGAGCCCCGACAAGGAGCGACGGCAACGCTGCTGGACGACGGGCGAGTGCTGATCGTCGAAGGAGAGTACTACGAGAACAACTACGGCTACGCGAACCAGAACGCGGAGTTGATCGATCCTTCTCACCCCCTCTCCGGATCCTCCTCTCTGCCGCTGGCCTTTGACGCGGCAACTTCTACCCTGCTGTCCGACGGACGCGTTCTGGTCGCGGGCGGGGGCCCGGACGCCAGCGGCGCTTGCGTAACCCCGAACGTCCCGGAGGTCTTCGATCCCGGGACGGAGAAGTTCACCCCGGTGGGTCCGATGAGTACGCCGCGCAGTGGATCGGCTGCGATCAAGATCAAAGATGGTCGAGTGCTTCTGCTCAGCGCGATGGACTCGAGCTGCGCGGACAAGGGCACCGTCGAGGCGTTCGACCCGGACAGCGGGACCTTCCAGGTGATCGCGACCGGGCTGCCAAAGACCAGCGGCTACAGCGCGACGCTGCTGGACGACGGCCGGATCCTCATCGCCGGCGGCACCGGCGAATCGACCGGACTGACAACTGCCAGCTGGCTCCTCAAGCCCTGATGACCCGCAAGCATGGGATATCCATCGCCGCGGCTGCGGCCCTGTGCATGACGTTGGTGGGCTGCTCCGGGCGTATCGCGTCCCCCTCGCCCCCGGTGACTCCGGCGCCGACCACCACGCCGGCGCCGACCACCACGCCGTCGCCGTCGTTCAACTGCACGGCCGCACTGGTGCTCGCGCAGGTCGACCAACTGTTCGCCGGACAGGACTTCGAGGCCCACTACCTCACTACCGGCGACAAATTCACGCTTTCGGTCTGGCTCGTGGACCCGGAGATCGACCCGTCGACGCCCCCGTCAGGCATGGCCGCTGCGGATCGCCAGGCTCTGGAGCGCGGGCTGTCGATCTCATACCAGATGGTCGACCGGATCCCGTGCACGCAACGGGTGTTCGACCAGGTCAACCCCATGATCGTCGACGGCCGCTTCCAGCATTGGTACAAGGACTTCCTCCCTGTCGGCGCCTTCGTGGGCTTGCACGATCCCACCACGGACGACCTGATTGCCGCGGTCGAAGCCACCGGGACCGCGCTTCAAGAACCGCGCGCCACGGCGCCGCAGGCAGCTCAAACCCCGGGATCGAGTTCATGCGGTTGGTCTGAGGCGCGAGCCGCCATCCATGCGTATTTCGGCGCCGAAGACAACACGGCCGCCTACCTGATCATCGGCGCAAGACTCGTTGAGCAGGGCAACCCGACGCCCAACGCACCCGACGACGTGGGCGTGGAAGTTCAGTGGCCGGTGCGCGACACGGCGGAGGCAGCCGATCCGGTGGTCCGTGAGCGTCTGGGCCACGTCGCCGAGGCCCTGGCATGCCTGTGGCCGGCCATCGATTCGCTGGAGGCCTTCGTAGTGAACCCGGCAGGTCGGACCGTGGTCTATGCGGTAGTGCCGGGGTCGATCATCCGAGCGCGGACAGTCCCACTGCCTCCGGGCGGCGTCCGCCTCTATCGCATGACGTACCCTGCGCAGCCGTAGCGGTTGCCCGAGCCCCGCAAAGGGCCTACCGGCCGGGCGATGAGACGGGCACGTAGCCGCTCTGCTTCACGACGCGCTGGCCATCCGGAGAGAGCAGCCAGTCCCTGTATTTGAGGGCCGGGCTTCCAGCCGCCTCGTCCTTGCGCGTCACGACGTACACCTCGGCCGCCAGCGGGTAGGCCCGCGACGAGATCGTCGCCGAGGCCGGCTTGACTCCGTCGACGCCGATCATCTTGACCTGCGGATTGGAGAACATGACCGCGGCGTAGTAGTAGACCGAGAAGCCGAGGCCGATCCTGTCCCCGCCGTCGCCGGTCACGGGATTGCCGCCGATGGCGTTGTACGGCCCGACCATCGTCTGAACGATCATCTCGGGCGCGTTCACCATCGGGGTGGGGCCCATGACCATCTGCTTCATCAGTTCCTGGCTACCGGAGTTGGGCTCCCGCTGGTAGGCGTGGATCTGGGCCGCAGGATCGCCCAGGTCGATGCCGGCCCCGCTCCATGTGGTGATCTTGCCGGCATAGATGTCGCGCAGCGTCGCCAGCGGCATGTTCTCGGTCGGGTTGGTCGTCTTGACGAGGAAGACGAAGGCGTCCAGCGCGAAGGCGTGTGTCTCGAGCTCGACCCCCTTTGCCGACGCCTCTGCGAGTTCGTCGGGCGAGGGCAGGCGTGCCTCCAGGAGCACATCCACCTTGCTCTCGATGAGGTTCACGTAGGCGTTGTGCGTGGTGCTGAACTTGATGCCGGTGATGGTCGACGCGGTCTGCGACGCAACGGCGGCGCTCGGATCAGGCACGTATGTCCGCTCGATGTTCGCCGACGCGGGTGCCGACCAGACGCAGGGAACGTCCAGCAGATCACACGCCAGCAAGCGCGCCAGGGGCCCGGTGGTCGTGGATCCGTCCACGCTAGGGTAATTGGCCACGATCGCGGACCTCATAGACGGAAGGTCCGACACGGAGGTGCCCGGGGCAGCGCAGCTCGAGACAATGCCGGCCACAAGCGCGGCGGTGCCGAGAGAAGTCGCAATTGAACGCAGGTCTTGCACGATGCCCCTCCAGCAATCCGGCCCGCCGCCCAATCCCTCGCCGCCGCCGGGCCGCCAGGCCGCGAGTCTAGCATCGGTCGGAGTCGCGGCGCGGTCTCCGTCCGTCCGGAAACGACGCCGCAGTCGGCTCCTCAGTGACGCCACGGGGCGTATGGGGCGGCCGTGGCAGCCGCCTGCTGATCGAGCGCGAGTCGGGCGCCGTTCGGCGACGGAGGAGGGGAGCACGGGGGAAGGGTCGCGCAATGGTTCCACGGCGGCCCGGTGTCGTCTGCGAGACATCCGGGGCTCCTCGGGAGGGCTATCCTGTCCGGGGGGGGGAAGCCACTGCTCGACCGGGTAGCCTGTGGTCCGGACCACATCGCGGCGCTTCGTCGCACGGAGCACCCATCATTCTGTTTGAGACCTGGAGAGGACGGGGAGAGGAATGACATCGTCTCGGGTGACTCGCCTTGGCGCGTCCATTCTGGTGAGCCTGTTGTTGACAGCGGGGCTCACCTCGTCGGCCCTGGGGGCCTCTCCAACCGATCCAGTCCCGAGCCCGAGCGCCTCCGCCGTGGGGACCGGGACTTCAAACCCCGCCGGCGTGCCGGCCAAGCCCAATACGCAAGGGGCGGTTCCGGCAACGACGGCCCCCCTGTACGTGATCTCGGGCACGGTCACCGGGACTGGCGGAATACCGCTCGGCAATATCCAGGTCCAGGCGTCCGCGAGTAGCGGGCCTAACTTCTGGGCCGAGGAGACGTCTGTCTCGAACGGGCTCTACAGGGTCCTCGCCCCCGCCGGCTCCTACACCCTGATGTTCGTCGACCCGACCAGCGCGTACCTCTCCGGCTACTACAGCATTGGCGGCTTCACTACAGTCCTGGGTTCGGCCACGTCGATCACGGTCGGGTCATCGGATGTGAGCGGCATCAACCTGCAGCTCGGGAAGGGCCATTTCATCCGAGGCACGGTCACCACCCCCGTCGTCGGATACTCGTTCACGAGCCTCAAGGTCACCGCCTACGGGACTGGCTACACCGGCGACACGACCGCGAATCCGGACGGGACCTACGCGCTTGACGTTCCCGCCGGCTCCTACACGGTTGCGTTCTCCGATGCGTCCGGCACCTACCTCAACGGCTACTACAGCAGCGGCGGCTTCACCACAGTCCCGGGCTCGGCTACGGGGATCACGGTCGGCACGTCGGACGTGATCGGCATCAACGTAACGCTCGTGAGGGGCTGGTTCATCTCTGGCACGGTTACGGGGCCGGGTGGAACGCCACTATCGAACATCGAGGTCGACACGGGGAGCACCTTCGCCGGCACGACGACCCGGGTTGACGGGACCTACTCGCTCCAAGTCCCCAGCGGCACCTTCACCGTCAGGTTCTACGACTACTCCGGCACCTACTACACGGGCTACTACAGCAGCGGTGGCTTCACCGTAGCACTGGGCTCGGCCACGCCGATCACGGTCGGCACGTCGAATGTGACAGGCATAAACGTGCAGATGACGGCCACGGCGCCCCCGCCGCCGAATGTGACGGTAACGCTTCTCTCTAGCTCGATAGTCGCCCCGGTTGGGTCTATCGTCGTCCTCGTCGCCCTCGCGAGCCAGGACGTCGCGCCCACGAATTACTGGATCGTAATCCGGGACAGCAGCGGCACCATTCTGGCGGTTTGCGGGTATTCGCCGACGTGCACCGCGACGGTGTGGAGCGGCGCCCCGGCATCCTTGCGCTACTACGCGGCCATCAGCCAGAACGACGGCTCTCAACCTCACTCAGCTTCCTCCTGGGGAACGGTGATGTGGCCAGGCGCCACATACCACGCTCTCACCCCGGCACGCATCCTCGACTCCCGCGATCACACAGGCGGCCTGGGCATCTTCAGCTCCCATGTGGCCCAGAGCTTCACGGTGACAGGGCATGGTGGCGTACCCGTCGGAGCCACTGCCGTGACCGGCAACCTGACCGTGACCCAGCAGACCAGCGGGGGCTTCCTGTACATCGGTCCTGTGGCGGCGAACAACCCGACCAGCTCGACCCTGAACTTCCCGGTTGGCGATGACCGAGCCAACGCGGTAACGGTGGCTCTGGGTACCGGAGGCACACTATCGGTCACCTATGCCGCCGCGACCCTCGGTCCCACCGCGCAGGTGATCTTCGATGTCACCGGCTACTTCACGCCCGATATGACCGGCGCCACATACCACGCTCTCACGCCATCACGCATCCTCGACTCCCGCGATCACACCGGTGGTCTGGGCACCTTTAGCTCCCATGTGGCCCAGACGTTCCAGGTCACCGGGCACGGCGGGGTTCCGGCCAATGCTGTGGCCGTGACCGGCAACGTGACGGTCACGCAGCAGACCAGCGGAGGTTTCCTCTCCGTCGGTCCTGTTGCTCAGAACAACCCGACCAGCTCGACTCTGAACTTCCCCCTCGGTGACGACCGAGCCAACGCGGTCACGGTGGCTCTTAGTGGCGCCGGGACCCTCTCGGTCACCTATGCCGCCGCGACTCTAGGTCCTACCGCCCAGGTGATCTTCGATGTCACCGGCTACTTCACGCCCGACATGACCGGCGCCATCTACGTACCGCTGACTCCGGCCCGCATCCTCGACACTCGCAACGGCACCGGTGGACTCGGCGTCCTCCACTCTCATGTCGCCCAATGGTTCCAGGGGGCAGGCGGCGGGGTTCCAGTCAACGCCGTCGCGGTGACCGGCAACCTGACCGTGACTCAGCAGACCAGCGCGGGGTTCCTGTATATCGGTCCGGCGGCGATGGTCAACCCGACCAGCTCGACCCTCAACTTCCCGGTTGGCGATGACCGAGCCAACGCGGTCACGGTGGGTCTTGGTACCGGAGGCACGCTCTCGGTGACCTATGCTGCGTCGACCCTGGGTCCCACGGCCCACGTAATCTTCGACGTGACCGGCTATTTCGTGCCCTAGGAGGGGCGGCGGCCTGATCGCACCGGGCGAACCTATCAGTCATCAGCCGCGGTATCGAAAACGCGGACTCGAACGGCGTCATCGGAGCCGTCCGGAGCGGGCACAGCCTGCCCTCGGCAACCGGCTCGGCCCGGATCGGAGTGGTGAAACGCTCGCTCTTTTGCGCGACCAGGCGGACGGCCCGCTCCACTACTATGGCGATGACGCGGCCAGCGGAGGGTGCAGCGTGAGGAAGCCTGCGAGTGATTAGGGGACGGCTGGTCGGCCCGTCGGTGGCGGCCGGACTCCTGGCGATAGCCCTGATCGGGGGCCTCGCCACGGCCCTCGTGCTTCAGCTCACGGACGGCCGGGCCGGCTCGATCGCGGCGTCGGGTGCGGCGTCGCGCGCGCCGGGCTCGGACAAGGCCACCCAGCAGCTCGTCTCGTCGAGCAGCGACTCGCCCACCGAGACGACCGCCGCGGGTAGCTCCAGCCCGGGTGCCGGCTCGACCGCCTCGTCCCAGCCCACGCCTCCACCCACGCCGACGGCCACACCGGCCCGCCCCACCCCCGGTACTTCGTGGCAGCAGGATTCGTCCTTCCTCGCCGCCAAGAAGGAGGGCCGCATCGCGCGCGACTCCTCAGGCGCAGCTGTTGTGCTGGCCCAGGCACCGGAGCTGACGTTCCCGCCGTCGGCAACCCTGGCCGTGAACTGGTCCGGACTGATCCAGGAACCGCCGCGCACCGGCACGGACGATCGCGGCGTCGCCTACACGGACTACAACTACTCGGGCTTCTGTGGGGCCGGCGCCGCCGCGGTGACGCTGTACTACTGGCCGGCCTCCCGCGGCGCCGTCACGACCCGGTCCGGGACCTTCGTCGAACCGGTAGACCTCGGCACGAACCGCCATGCCAGCACGTACTGGAAGGCCGAAGGCACCGGCGGCTACGGCCGGGGCATGATCATGTCCCTGGCGGAGCAGGAGTGGCCCACGCCGGACCGTGGCCTATCCTGGTGGCCCCGGCCGGGGCTGATGAACTGGAGCGCCAGCCCGCCGAGCACCGAGGTGGCCAACCTCACCGACGCCGTGAACTGGGAGGCGTCGGGCGGGTCCAGGCTGGACTACTTCTACGTCGCGGTTCGGGCCGCGGAGATGGACCAGGCCGATCTTCGGACCTTCGTCCACAGCGACATCCACTACGGCGTGCCCGTGATCGTGGCCGCCCGGACCTCGAACGGCACTTACGCCCTGCCGTACTGGAACGTGAAGTCGACCTCACGCGCGGTCAACCACTTCGTCACGATCGTCGGCTACGACGACAAGGCCGGGACCTACTCGGTGATGGATACGTGCGGCACGACGTGCAACGACCAGAACGTCCGCGCGGGGGTCAAGACGATGAGTCAGGCCGCCCTGTACGCCCTGATCGTGGCCGAGTCGGACAACGACGGGGTCATCTGGTAGGCCCGGCTGCGGGCGCCTCAGCGGTGGGCGTATATCGTGGCCTGGGAGTTGGAGAAGATCGGGTGGTAGCCGTAGGCGACGAAGTCGGTGCGGATGTTCGCGGTCACGTCCGGGGGTAGCCCGGACGGTTCGAGCAGGACGTAGTCGTAGTCGCCGGCAAGAAGCTCCCGTTCGAGGACCTCGAAGCCGAGCAGGCGGCCTCCGTCGGTGTGAATGCTTACCTCCGGCTGGAGGGAGATCGACGTCTCCATCGCTCCCGTGAAGACTCCCACCGGCACGGCCACCCACTGCTGGAAACTCGAGGCGATGTTCAGGACCTTCGTCGAGGGGCCCAGGCGGCCGGCTTCCTCCTCGGCGCGCAGCTCGTCCACGACTTCGCGCCGGGGCTCATCGATGATCAGGCGCGGATCCGGATACGGCTTGGAGGAGCTGCGCTGGTCCCAATAGCCCAGTTCGGCCTCGAACAGGGCAAGCCCAAGCGACTCGGCCTCGCGGTGCTCGCCGATCTGGAAGCTGGAGACCAGTGGAGCGTCGATGCGCGGATCCGAGATGACGAGGGGGCCGACCGCGATGGGATCCGTGAAGGGATAGACGGAGACGATCACGTACGCTCCGATGGCAAGTGGGCGCAGCAGTCCAAGCCAGCGCAGCCGCACGATTGCGGCAAGTGCGCCGGCCGCGCCGATGGCGAGCATCGCCGGGATCCAGTACTCCATCGACTTCGGGACCTCGTAGTGAATCGCCTGCTCGGTCAGGCCGTTGAAGCCGACAAGCCCGGAGATTGCCCATGCGCCGACCCCGGCCGCGATCCCGCAGCCAAGAAGGATCCAGCCCCGACCCAGGCCGGCGAAGACCGACAAGAGTGCTCCAAGGAGGCACAGGTCCAGGAGCCGGAGGAAGTCGGTGGGGATCTCGGAAGCCGGATCGTCGGGCGGGTCGATGTGGGTTCGAGCGATCTGCAGCAGAACCAGGATCGCGATGGCGACCACGGCGGCGCGCCAATGGGCCGGCACGGCAGGCGTCGTCGGAAGGTTATCCACGACCCACGAGACCACCGGTGCCAGCGAAAAGGCGACGGCCAGGCCGATGACCACGCAGACCAGCCCAACCCAGGCCGGCGCTCCGATCCCCGCTACGGTGAGCGCCTGGGGGATGGCCAGCACCGCCCCGGCGCCCAGTGCCGGGATCAACTTGCGGGCAAGACGAGCCGGGTACAGGACAAGGGCGCCGGCCGCGGCGGCAAACGTCACGAGACCGATGAGGGGATGCAACAGGAAGGCGCCGCCGATGGCGAAGACCAGGCTCAGATCCGGGCGGACGAGTGGCGGCTCGGCGATCGGGGATCGGGTGGGCCGCGGCCGGGCTTCGGGTGGTCCCGCGGATTGCGGTCCTGCGCTCGGGGGCCGGACGAGTGGCGGCTCGGCGCTCGTCGGTCGGCGCAGCTCCTCGGCGATGCGGATAAGAGTCAATGCCACCAGAGGAAAGACGACCACCGTGTCTCGCGCATCTGGGATGCGCATGAAGGTGAAAGTGAGCGGGAAGGTGAGCAGGACCCAGAAGCCGGCGCTCCCGCCGAAGAGCCGCTCGGTCAGCCGGCGGACCGCGAGCGCCATGAGGATCGTGAGCGGCAGCCCGAAGGCCGCCTCGGCCAGGACCCCGTCCAGGTTCGTGACCGTGGTCAGCTGGCCGAGCAGCGCCACGTAGCCGAGCATCAGTCGGGACGGCCCGTAGATCGGCGACGGGGAGGTGGTCAGAGTCGCGAAGCTGCCGAAGACGCGGACGTGCTCGACGGGAGCAACATGGTTCGGTAGCACGTCCAGGAACGGGACGGTCGGCGAAGCGAGTTGGACGATGAGCGGGCCGGCCCAGATTGCCAGCACCAGCGGCCACCAGGCCGCCGGCCGCGAGAAGTGCACGCGAACCGACCCTGCCAGCAGCGGCCGAGATCTGCCCGCCGCGAGCCAGGCGAACGCGATGACAGCGTGCAAGAGAATCAGTTCCGGCCATCCGAACAGGCCGAGGCTGCCCAGGAGGAACAGCGTCGCGGCATCCAGAACCACCGCGGTGGCGAAGCCCGCCAGCACCATGTCCGTAAGGGAGCGGAAGGGCGGCGTTCCGGTGAGGCGGAGCACTGCGGCGCCGGCAAGCAGGTTCGCGGCCGTGGCCGCGGCCACGAGCAGTGCCGCGGGCCCCGTGACCCCGAGTTGGGAGAGGACGCCGCCGATCGCCCCGCCGTAGGTGAAGCCCCACTGGGGCGAAACGCGCACCACCTCCAGCCCGGCGAAGAGCAGGACAAAACCGCCAAGGAGAACGAGGCTCAGCTGCCGAGCGTCCCTGCTGCGGCCGAAGAGCGCCGCCCCCAGGCGGGACGGCAGGTCCGGGCGCAGGCCCGGCGCGGTGCTGGCGCGGTCTGGGTCCCTCACGGCCGAATGATCCCACAGCCGGCGGAGAACCCGGAGGCGGTGCGCCGGAGGTTGGCCGCGGCGGACCGATCGAGGCACGCGGTGCGCCCGAGGCGATCGTCCGATCCACGCTTCCGGGCGGCTCGCTCGGGCGGGGACTTCCCACGATCCGTAGAATGTCCGACAACGTAAGCGCCGGCCTCCAGGCGCGGATCGGCCGGCAGGGTCGATCGGGCGAGCGAGGATGGAGGCGACATGGCGATATCGGAGATCGGACGGGCCGGAACCGGCGAGGTGGCGGGGGCGGCCACGAGTCAGCCGTTGCTCGGACTCACGTTCGACGACGTCCTGTTGATCCCGCAGTACTCCGAGATCCTGCCGGGCGACGCGAACGTCGCCAGCCGGTTCTCACGGCACATCACGATGAACACGCCGGTGGTCAGCGCGGCGATGGATACGGTCACCGAGGACCGGATGGCGATCGCGATAGCTCTCGAGGGCGGCATCGGCGTCGTCCATCGCAACCAGGCGCCGGAGCGCCAGGCGGAGCAGGTCGCGGCGGTGAAGGCCGCTCCGATCCCTGCCGGCGCGACCCTTGCCAACTTGGACCCGCAGGGACGTCTCCGAGTATCCGCCGCCGTGGGCGTCGGTGCGGATTCCGTGGCTCGCGCGGAGGCCCTGGTCAGAGCCGGTGTCGACGCCCTGTGTGTGGACACGGCCCACGGCCACACTCGCAACGTCATCGACGCCCTACGGCGCTACCGCGCCTCATACGGCGACGCGATAGACCTGCTGGCCGGGAACGTAGCTACGGCCGAGGGAACTGCCGCGCTCATCGAGGCGGGCGCGGACGGGGTGAAGGTGGGGATCGGCCCCGGCAGCATCTGCACCACGCGGGTCGTGGCCGGTGTGGGCGTTCCGCAGCTCACCGCGATCATGCTCTGCGCCTCCGTGGCTCGGGCCAACGACGTGCCGATCATCGGCGACGGCGGCATTCGATACTCGGGCGACATCGTCAAAGCCCTCGCCGCCGGCGCGGACTCGGTAATGCTCGGCCGTCTGCTTGCCGTGGCGGAGGAAAGCCCGGGCGAAAGCGAGCGTGTCGGTGGCCGGGTCGTCAAGGAATACCGTGGCATGGGCTCGCTGGGAGCCATGTCGGCCGGCAGCGACCGCTATCCGCAGATCGACCGAGCGAAGCTGGTTCCAGAAGGCGTCGAGGCGCGCATCTCCGTGGAGGGTCCGCTGGCCGGGATCCTGTACCAGCTCATGGGGGGCATGAGGGCCGGCATGACGTACTGCGGCGCGGAGTCGATCGCGGACCTGCGGCTCAAGGCCCATTTCGTGCAGCTGACCCACTCGGGCCAGATCGAGAGTCACCCGCACGACATCGAGCTGGCCCGCTCGGCCCCGAACTATCCGTAGACGGGGGCGCCTCCGGCCGGCCGGGCAATCTCAGCGCGCTGCCTCTGCGTCGTGATCGGCGAAGTAACCGCGCCACTTGCCTGAGCCGGCCACGAACGGCTGCATCAGCGCCCGTTCGGCCTGGACCGTGTGCATCAGATCGTGGGCGGCCCACTCGTTGAGCATCTCGCGCATCGTCACGACGCCCAGTTCCGGGTGGCGGGCGGTACGTTCCAGGTCCGCCGGCGAGAGGCCGTCGAGAGCGACCAGGCTTCGAACTCGGGCTGCCTCGAACCTCCTCGCAAGCGCCGTTGGGTCGGCCGAGGGCTCGGGCTCCGAGCCGGCCGCATCCGGGTCGAAGGCGGCGAAGTCGCGGCCCGCCAGGAAGGCTTCTACCCGAACCGCGAACGCCCCCGTCTCGGTGTCGAGGATGTGCTGCAGGCATTCCAGCGCAGCCCACTCCCCAGGTGCCGGGCGCCGCTGCAGCAGGCCGATGTCGACCGACTCCGCGAGCCTCTCCCAGCGTTCCGGTGTGGTCACGAGGATCTCTCGAACCCGAGCTATCAAACCATCCATCAGGCGCCTCCTGACGGGATCGTAGCGACTCGAGGCGAGAGCCGCGGCTGGTGTCCGCCCGGAGTCGGCGTCAGCAGGGACCCCGGGCCGCGACTGAACGAGCCCCACCAGGAGGTCGGCGTCGGCAGGGTTTGCGGGCCGCAAATTCGCCCGGAAGAGTGCTGCTGAACCTTTCGCGCCTCAGGCCTCGTCTGGATAATCGAACCGATCTCCCGATCGGAATGGGCGAGGGCAATGAATGTGGAGGGCCAGCTCGTCGTCACCAGGGAAGAATCGCTGACCGGCGCTTCCTCTGACTACGTCCGCGCCGCACGGGCGAAGGTGGATGACGCCTATCGCCTCGCCGGCTATCTGCTCGGCGACGCCACCGAGGCCCAGGACGCCGTTCAGGACGCCCTGGTCAAGGCCTGGCGGAACTGGCCCAGCCTGCGCCAGCAAGAGAGCTTCGGGCCCTGGTTCGACCGGATCGTCGTCAACGTCTGCCGCGACCGAATGAGGCGCCACAGGACGCTCCGGATGGTGGATCTGGAGGCGGCCGGCCAGGTCGAGTCGGCCGACACCTTCGCAGCGATGCTCGAGGGAGACAGGGTCGGAAGCGCCGTGGCAAGGCTCCGTCCCGACCACCGCATCGTCATCGCCCTTCGCTTCTGGCGAGACATGTCCCTGGAGCAGGTCGCCGAGACGCTCGACCTGCCTCTCGGAACCGTGAAGTCGCGTCTGCACTATGCGCTCCGGGCGCTTGGCGCGGAGCTCGAGGGGAACGATCGATGAGGCCTGAAATGGACGAAATGGAAACCACGGAGCTGGAGCAGCTTCTGCGCAACTCGGTGGCAGGCCATCGGCCGGCGGCCCCCGACGCCCTTATGGAGTTCATCGAGACCGTGGCCACGAGGGAACGCCGAAGTAGCCCGATCAGCCGGATCCTCGAAGTGCGGACGGCCCGGCGCGGCATCTTGGGGCTGGCCGCCGCCGCGGCAGTGGTGGTGGCGCTCGTCGGCAGCGCGGCGCTCATGTCGTCCCGTAGGCCGTCGGTGCCCGCGGCCGAGTCGCTGCCCACGAGCGACGGCTGGGCGTGGCAGGCAACCGACGGGACCCTGTACACGACGGCTCTGGCGGTACCCAAGGGCTTCATTGCGACCTGCGGCCACAACTCTGGTCAGACCATGGTAGACGAGACCCTGTGCAGTTCCCCGGACGGCCTGCACTGGTCCGTTCCAGCCGACCCGGCCATTGTCTCGGTTGAGGGCACCGACCCCTTCCTGCCATCGGGGCTTCTCGTCCGCGATGGCACATACCTAATGGTGTCCTTGCCCCTCTCCGGGGAACACCAAGGTCTCGCCACCACCTTGTGGCGGTCGACCGACGGCGTCCACTGGAGCGTGGTGACCCGCACACCCGAGCTTGCGCAAACGGAATTCCACCTCGCCAGCGTCGCCTCTGACGGCTTCCTCGCCGTGGGAACGCGGAATGTCGGAGGTCCGCCCACCGAGGAGATGCTCATTTCGGCCGATGGACTGACGTGGTCGAAAGTCGGCGACATGCCCTATGACGTGGCGGTCGTCGGCGGCCCCGGCGAGTCCTGGGGCGCTGGCCCCTCGAGTTTCTACGTCGCCGGCCCCCGTCCCGGCGGAACGGGAATCGGCGCCTGGATGACCACCGACGGAAGGAACTGGCAAGACGTCAGCCTGCCCGCGGGGTATACACAAGTTCAGCCGGTCGCCCTTCCGAGCGGGGGTTACCTGGGCGTGGGCTCCTCCTACGACGGCGCTCTGCCGAACAGGACGATCAGCTCGACGGACGGATTGGCCTGGGAGCTGGACCCGTCGGCCCCGGAAGGTTCGGCGGACGCGCTCTTCGTCGTTGGAGACCGGCTGGTGGCCAACGTGAGCGCAAAGCCATACGAGGGGCCCTATGCGGTGTTGCAGTCGCTCGACTGGGGCAAATCGTGGAAACCCTTGCTCGATCTCTCGGGCCAACCCGTGTCCGGCTCAGCCCGCCCGCTGGGCGGAGGCGGCCGCCTGGAGATCGCGGGCGCGGACACGATCGTGCACTGGGTGCTGACCCCGGTCAAACCGGATCCGGCCGCCAGTCCCGTCGCGAGCGCCACGGCCGCAGTTTCGGCCACCCCATCCGAGTCAGAGGCGCCCAGCGCGACGCCCGCGCCTACCCCGACGATTTCGGCCGATCCGACTCCGCTGCCCACGTCACTCACCGGGGAATGGACCTGGCGGCCGACGGACGGAACTCATTTCGCGAGCGCGTTCGCGGTCCCGGGCGGGTTCGTAGCCACGTGCGGGCACATCGCCGGCAACGAGCTCGCCGACGCTTCCCTGTGCTCCTCGCCCGACGGCCTCAACTGGACCGTGCCGGCCGATCCGGCCCTGATCGTGGTGCCGGCCAGCGGTCAGTTCTGGCCGATTCACGTCACGGAGCGAAATGGCGTCTACCTGGCCTTTGCGCTGTCTCGGCCGCTGCCGACGGTGGCTGACCCGATCGCGTCGCTCTGGCGCTCGACTGACGGCCGGCATTGGAGCCAGGTCGACTCTCCTGCTCTTGCGGGGCAATCGCTCACGAGCGCGGGCCTGCTGGCCGGTGGTTTCGCGGCGATCGCCAAGTCTGCCGACGGAACAGCCGCGGCCGTCTGGCTTTCGACAGATGGGTCGACGTGGTCGAAGGCCGGCGACCTGCCGACCGTCCCCACCAGAAGCGGCTTCTATTCCCAGGGCCTTTACGTGGAGGGCAACGAGGCGACCAGGTCCCAGGTCGGGACGTGGCTTACGACGGACGGCAAGCAATGGACCCCGGTCACGCTACCCGCGGGCGCCACCAATATCTTGAGCTCCATCCGGATGCCCGACGGCGGCTTCGTGGGCCTTGGCGTCGACTTCGTCTCGGGCGGCAACGGCACGCTCATGCACTCCTCCGACGGGCTCGTCTGGGAGGCCGACCACACGACTCCGGCGGGCAATCTGTTCAGCCTGTCCCAGGTGGGGGATCGGCTCGTAGTGACCATCTCGCAGCCGAACAACGACGGCCCGTACTCGGTCTGGCAATCGTCCGACCGGGGCCAAACCTGGCAGCCGCTGCCCGGCCCGGACGGCTACCAGCTGACGACGATGACCGGCCAGCTTGGTGACAATCTCTCGTCCGTGACTGGCAGCGACGCGGTGGTCGTTGCGGTGGGAACTCTCAACAGCCGCTAGACCGCCGAATCCCGTCCACAGGGCCCGGACCGATGCGCCGGGCCCTGTGCGGCCAGCCGACTAGAATCGCCCCGTGACCCCGGATCTCGCGGCGACCCTCAAGCGACTGCCCGACCGGCCCGGCGTGTACCTGATGAAGGACGCGCGGGGCACGGTGATCTACGTGGGCAAGGCCCAGAGCCTGCGCAACCGCGTCCGGAGCTACTGGCAGAAGCAGACGGGCGGCGGCGAGAGCCAGCTCATCCGCAGCGTCATCGATCGGATCGCCGACCTCGAGTACACGATGACCGACTCGGTCAGCGAGGCGCTGCTGCTCGAGATCAACCTCGTCAAGCGCTACCGCCCGCGCTACAACGTCCGGCTCAAGGACGACAAGAGCTACCCGTTCATCAAGATCACTCTCGGCGAGGACTTCCCGCGCATCGAGCGGACGCGCAAGCTCCCGGCCGACGGAAGCCGCTACTTCGGGCCATACGCGTCGGCGAGCAGCGTCGACGAGGCGATGAACCTGATCCGGCGGCTCTTCCCATTCCGGACGTGCACCCTGGATATCCACGAGGGCCGCAGGGCGATCGAGCGACCCTGCCTGCTGTACCACATCAAGCGCTGCCAGGCGCCGTGCGTCGGCTACATCGGGAAAGCCGACTACCGAGCTCAGATCGAGCAGATCGAGCGTTTCCTCGAAGGCCGGCAGGAAGTCGTGGCCCGCGAGCTGACCCGCCAGATGAAGGTTGCCTCCGAGGCGACCGAGTACGAGCGGGCGGCGGCCCTGCGCGACAAGGTGAAGGCCATCGAGCGGACGATGGAGAGCCAGAAGATGGCCGCTCACGCCGCGACCGAGGAAGACGTGCTGGGGCTGGCCCGCCACGACGCCCAGGCGGCCGTGCAGCTCTTCGCGGTCCGCGGCGGCAAGATGGTCGGGCGCGACGTATACCTGCTCGACGCCCCTCGCGAGACAGACGACGCTACCGTGCTGGCGGGCTTCGTGCAGCAGTACTACGAGCGCGCCACGAGCATCCCCCCGGACCTTCTCGTGCCCGCGCTTCCGGAAGACGCGGCCGATCTGGAGGTGTTCCTGGCCGGCAGGCGGGGAGCGGCCGTCCATCTCCACGTCCCGCGCCGCGGCGAGAAGCGCGAGCTGCTGGAGCTCGCCATCCGGAATGCCACAGAAACCCTGCAGCGCGAGCATGCCCGCTGGCTGGCCGACCAGGGCAAGACCCTGGCCGCGCTCGAGGAGCTGGCAGAGGCGCTGGGCCTGCCGGGCGCGCCTCTCCGGATCGAGTGCTACGACATCAGCAACTTCCAGGGGGCCCAATCGGTCGGCAGCATGGTCGTCTTCGAGGACGGCCGGCCGCGGACCGGCGAGTATCGCCGATTCCGGATCAAGGACGTCGTGGGCGCGAACGACTACGCCAGCCACCAGGAAGTGCTGCGCCGCCGCTTCAAGCGCGCCCGTTCGGGCGAAGAAGGCAACGAAGAGGAGCTGCGCTGGCGGCTGCCGGACCTGGTCGTGATCGACGGCGGGAAGGGCCAGCTATCGGCGGCGAAAGAGGTACTGGACGAGCTCGGGTACCGCGATCTTGCGGTCGTGGGGCTGGCCAAGGAGCGCGAGGAGATCTTCCTGCCGGATCGGAAGGAGCCGGTGCTGCTGCCCACGACCTCGCCGGCGCTCTATCTGATGCAGAGGCTCCGGGACGAAGCGCACCGATTCGCGATCACGTACCACCGCTCCCTGCGGGCCAGGGCCGCAACCCACTCCGCCTTCGACGACCTGCCGGGCGTGGGCCCCAAGCGGCGAGCGGCGTTGCTGCGGGTCTTCGGGTCCGCGAAGCGCGTGCGCGAGGCACCGGTGGAACAGGTCGCGGCAGTGCCGGGGATCGGGCTCGCGCTTGCGGCCAGAATCAAGGCCGGCATGGAGGGTTGAGGCGGGCGCCCCGCCGACGCCGTTGTCCAGCCGAGCGCCGCTGCGCCGATCCCTGCTAACATCCCACCTCGTGCGAAAGCTAGTCCCGATCCTGATCCTCGTCATCGGCGCGCTCGCCTTCTACGTCGACTTCTTCCCGGGCGCCAAGTTCGCCGTGCTGAGCAACATCGACGCTGGCCTGGGCCAGACGCCTCAGACGAAGCTGGGCCTGGACCTGCAGGGCGGTTTCGAGATCAAATACGACACCGTCGATGCCAAGGGCAACTCGGTCACCCCAGCATCGGGTTCGATGGACGTCATCCGCTCGATCATGGAGCAGCGGGTGAACACCCTGGGTGTCTCCGAGCCGATCGTCGAAACTGTGGGATCGAACGAAGTCCTGGTGCAGGTGCCGGGCGCCACGGATCCGGATGCCATCCGGAATCTGGTCGGCAAGACGGGGCAGCTCTCGTTCGTGCTCTTACCTTCTGACGCCGCCAACTACGGCACGAACACCACCCCGGGCGCCAAGGCGGTGCCTCTCGCCAACACTCCGATTGATCCGACGCTGCCGGCCCAGTTCACCGGCGCGCAGCTCGACTTAAGCCAGATCAGCGCTGCGGTGGACACGAGCACCGCAGGCAATCCTTGGGTCGTCAACTTCGCCTTCGCCGGTTCGGCGGGCAAGGATTTCGAGACCTGGTCCAGTCAGCACATAGATGACTTCTTCGCAATCGTGCTCGACGGCAACGTCATATCCGCTCCGTACCTGAAGAGCACGATCACGGGCGGCAAAGGCCAGATCAGCGGCAGCTTCACTCAGGCAAGCGCGAAGAGCCTGGCGACGATCCTTCAGTACGGCGCTCTGCCGTACCCGGTCGCGGAGGAGAGCAGCCAGGAAATCCCGGCCACCCTCGGCCAGTCGTTCCTCAACCAGACCCTCTTCGCCGGCGCGATCGGCATCGGGCTCGTGTTGCTCTTCATGCTCATCTACTACCGCCTGCCCGGCCTGGTGGCCGGCCTGGCTCTCACGTACTACGGCGTTGCGGTCCTGGCCATGTTCCGGATCATCCCCGTGACTCTGACCCTGGCCGGGATAGCGGGCTTCGTGCTCTCGGTAGGAATGGCGGTTGACGCCAATATCCTGATCTTCGAGCGCACCAAAGAGGAGCTCCGAGCCGGCAAGACGCTGGCCACAGCAATGGAAGCCGGCTTCAACCGGGCCTGGAACTCGATCTTCGACTCGAACGTCTCGTCGCTCATCACGGCGTCGATCCTGTATTTCGGCGGATCGTCCACGATCAAGGGCTTCGCCCTGGTGCTGATCATCGGCGTGGCGACTTCCATGTTCACCGCAATCACCGTCTCGAGGACCCTCCTGCGGTTGGTTGTCCACCAGCAGTGGGCCCAAAAGGCCTGGCTGTACGGCGTGACCGACGAGGAGTTCCAGGCCAGAGCGATGGTCGGTCGGTACGGTCGGCGGGAGGCTCGCGGTCGTGTTTGACGTCATCGGCAAGAGGAACTGGTTCTTCCTCTTCTCGGGCCTGATCGTCGTTCCGGGCCTGATCTTCATTCTCCTGACCCCGGCCACCAACGGCCAGGTCGGTCTGAAGTTCTCGGTCGACTACACCGGCGGCACGGTCTGGCAGATCCAGTTCAAGAACCCGGACGCCTCGACGGACGAGGTGAAGGCCGTTCTGGTCCAGCAGGGCGTCACCGACGCCGAAGTCAGCGAAGACAGCGCCCACAACATCACGATCCGCACCAAGCGTGCCGACCTTCTGCCGCCTCCGACTCCACAGCCGGTGCTCACGGCCGGACCGAGCCAGTCTGCGGGCGCCAGCGCGGCGGCTTCCGCGAGTGCCGGTGCCAGTCCGAGTACCGCTGCCAGCGCGAGCGCCGGCCCAAGCGCAAGCGCGAGTGCGGCTCCCAGCGCAGCCGCCAGCCCAAGCGCCGCCGCCAGTGCGAGTGCCAGCGCCGCCGCCAGTGCGAGCGCCTCGGCAAGCGCCACGCCTGCGCCGACGCCGACGCCGAACAGCTTCGACCAGGCCGGCAAGACGTGCAACCTGCACCTCCCAACCGGCGGGACACTGGCCAAGATCGCAACCGCTCTACAGGCCGATTCCAAGCTCGGTCCGATAGCCTGCACCGGCCTGCAAAGCACGGTCGGCCCGATCGTCAGCGCCCAGCTGATCCAGCAGGCCGTCCTGCTCATCCTGCTCGGCTCGTTGGGGATCCTGATCTGGATCGGCGTCCGGTTCCAGAGCATAAAGTTCGGCGCAACCGCGCTCGCGGCTCTCGTCCATGACGTCATCGTGGTCGTCGGGACCTTCGCCATCCTAGGCACGCTGTTCGGCACGCAGATAGACGCGCTCTTCGTCACGGCGATGCTGACGGTCATTGGATTCAGCGTGCACGACACCATCGTCGTCTTCGACCGGATTCGCGAGAACAAGGCACGCCACGCCGGCGAGGCCTTCGACCAGATCGTCAACCATTCGATCCTGCAGACCTTCGGTCGGTCGATCAACACGAGCCTCACGGTCGTCATTACTCTCACGGCCCTGCTCCTGTTCTCGGGCGCGTCGATCCACTACTTCGTCCTGGCGCTCCTGATCGGGATCATCTCCGGCACGTACTCGTCGATCTTCAACGCCAGCCCGCTGCTCGTGGTGTGGCAGCTCTGGGAGGACAAGCGGCGAGCGAAGCGCCTGGAGGCGCTGCGCGGAGGACGTCGGTCCTACTAGCGCCCCGCGTGCAGCCACGGGTCGGCCCCGGCGCGCGCCTCTCGATGGCGTGGTGACCGACGGATGCGCCGGCGATAAGCCGGGCGTGGCATGCTGGTCGGCATGATCCAATCCCTGTACCGCTGGCGTGGTCCGGCTCCCGTCTCCATCGATCGGGCGACCCGAGAGCTTGGCGCCGAGCGGGGAATCTCGGAGCGGTTGCTGGCGATTCTGGCTGCCCGCGGTGTGACCGGCGCCGCCGCGTTGACGGCGTTCCTCGCCCCGGCGGAGGAGGGACTCTACGATCCGCGGCTGCTCCCCGACGCCGAGGCCGCAGTTGGGCGAGTGGCACGGGCCCGGGCGCAGGGCGAGCGAGTGCTCGTCTACGGCGACTTCGATGCGGACGGCCTGACCGGCCTCTCGATCCTCGTGCTGGCGCTGCGGCACCTGGGCCTGGACGCCGAGCCGTACGTGCCTGAGCGGCTGGGAGACGGCCATGGCCTCTCCACGAGGGCAATAGATCGAGCGGTGGCGGAGGGGCGGTCGCTTATCGTGACCGCCGACTGCGGAACGAGCAGCGGCCCGGAGATCGAGCTGGCCGCGAGCCGTGGCGTCGACGTCCTGGTGACGGACCACCACCACGCGGCCACCTGGCCAGCCGCGGCCGTGGCCGTGGTCAATCCGCAGCGGGCCGACAGTAACTACCCGGAGCGCCAGCTGACCGGGGCGGGCGTGGCCTGGAAGGTGGCCGCGCTCCTCATCGCCGAGCTGGACGAAGCGGAGCGGGCGAGCGGCGCGGCGTCGATCCCCGAATTCGTCCGAGAGATGGCCGACCTTGCCCTGATCGGCACGGTGGCGGACGTCGCGCCTATCCTCGGCGAGAACCGCGCCATCGCCCGCATCGGCTTGGATCGGCTGCGCAACTCGCCCCGCCCCGGGCTGGCGGCTCTGCTCGAGCGAGCCGGTCTGGCCCCCGATCGAGTGGACCTGGAAGCAATCGGATTCGTCGTGGCGCCGCGGCTCAACGCCGCCGGAAGGGTGGGGGAGGCTGCCCGGGCGGCTCGACTGCTCCTGGCCGACGACCGCCTTGAGGCGGATGCGCTCGCCGCGGAGATCGACAAGGCAAATCTGGACAGGCGCGAGATGACTCGCGTGGCCCTGGCCGAGGCGCGACGCGAGCTCGGGCTGGATCGGGCTGCCGATGCCCCGGCGGAGATCGGTGGCGCCCCGCCCGCCACGGCGGAGACCGGCGGCGCCCCGCCCGCCCCGCCCGATCTGCCGGACGCGTTGCTGATCCGCGGGGAGTGGCCGGTCGGGATCATAGGCCTGGTAGCCGGGCGGCTGGCCGAGGATCTGGGTCGCCCGGCCGTGGTCGCGACCCTCGTCGACCCCGAGGCGGGCATCCTGCGGGCGTCGTGCCGCAGCCCCGGCGGATGCAATCTCGCGGAGGCGCTGATAGCCTGCGAGGACCTCTTGATCCGTCACGGAGGCCACGCCGCCGCGGCCGGTTTCGACATCGCGGCGAGCCGCTGGCCGGAGTTCACGGCTCGCTTCCTGAAGCTGGCCGCGCGCGACGCTCGTCCGGCCGGCCTGCCCGAGCTGACCGTCGATCTCGTGCTACCGGCCGATTCGGTGGACTACGGCTTTGTCCGCGAGATTGCCTTCCTCGATCCCACCGGGGTGGGCAATCCGGTCCCCACGATCGCCATTACGGGGCTCCGCGTCGTCAGGGTGCGAGCGGCGAGCGGTGGCCATACTCAGCTCGTCCTCGGCCGGAGGCGCGACGTGCTCGACGCGGTGGCCTTTCGGCGGTCGGACCTGCCGGGGATGCTTCACGAAGGCGATCGAATAGACGTCGTCGCGCGAGCGACCAGCCGAACGTTCGGCGGCTTCGAGTCGATTCAGCTCGAGGTTGTGGACGTCGCAGCGGAAGGCGCGCAGCCGGCCACGGCCGGTGCATCGAAGGTGACGGCACCGACCTCGCCGGCCCTACCGGCCCAGTGAACGAACCGGCCCACGCCGCCCGCACGGCCCACGCCGCCCGCACGGCCCACGCCGCCCGCACCGGCCTCGCCAGGCGATTCGACCGCGTAGGCCGACGCCGCGAGGCCGTGACCGGCACGGCTCGCGTCCGGTAACCTTCCAAGCCATGGACTCCTACCTCGAACGCCTGGCCGCGCGAACGCGGGCCGTCGGATCGGTGCTGTGCGTGGGCCTGGACCCGGTGCCAGAGGCCCTGCCGGCAGGTTTCCCGGCGACCCTTGCGGGCGTCGAACGCTTCTGCGAGGTGCTGCTTGAGGCGGCCCTGCCCTACGCGACGGCCGTGAAGCCGAATCTGGCGTTTTTCGAGGCTTTCGGGTCGGCCGGCATCGCGGCTCTGGAGCGCATTCGGGGACGCGTGCCGGCGGAGGTGCTCTTCATCGCCGACGCCAAACGCGGCGACATCGGCACGACGGCGGCTCGTCAGGCGATGGCCCTGTACGACATCCTGGGCGCAGACGCGGTCACGGCCAATCCGTACCTGGGGTCGGAGGCGATAGAGCCGCTCGTCGCCCGCGGCGACAGGTTCGCCTATCTGCTGTGCCGAACCTCGAATCCGGGAGCCGGGGAGTTGCAGGGGCTCGAGGTCGCGGCCGATGCCGCCACGGGCGCCCCGGCGGAGCCTCTCTATGCCCGGGTTGCCCGGCGAGCCCAGGCCTGGGGACCGGGCGGGACGGTCGGCCTGGTTGTCGGCGCGACCGCGCCCGTGGAATTGGGACGGATCCGTGGCATCGCGCCGGGGCTCGCTCTCCTGGTTCCCGGCGTGGGCGCGCAGGGCGGCGAGGTGGAGCCGGTGCTTCGGTTCGGTCCTGCGGTCGCCGCCCCGGCAGGAGGCCGCCCCGGCGGGGGATTGCTGGTCAACGTATCGCGCGGGATCGCCGGGGCGGCGGGGTCCGCCACGGCCGGGGAGGTGGGCGAGCGGCTCGCGAAGGCGGCCGCCGAGTGGTCGGCACGGCTGCGGGTGGCCACCTGAGCCACCGGCCGGCGCCACAGCCGGCGCATGGCCGGGGGCGCTGGGCTGGCGCGATAGACTAGGTTCATGCCAAGCCAGTCGGACGCCTTCGAGACAGCGGCCGCCGGGGGCGCAGCCGCCACCGGTCGCCAGGCCGCCGCTGGTCGTAAAGCTGCCACCAGCCGCCAGGCCTCCGCTGGCCGCCTAGCCGCCGCCGGATCGGCCGGCGAGGTTGGCATTCGATCGCGTCCGCCGCGCCACGGGCGCCCCGCCGGAAAGGCGGGCGCCGGCGGCCACGAGAGCGAGCCGCCCGCCTCGCGCGGCGACGTCGTGACCGGGCCGGCTTCCGCCGAACAAGGCAACGAGAACGAGCAGCGCGTGGTGATCCTCAGCGGCCTCTCCGGAGCCGGCAAGACCGCCGCGACCAAGCTGTTTGAGGACCTCGGCTACACCTGCATGGACAACGTGCCGGGCGAGCTCCTGCCCGATCTCGCGGAACTCGTTTCGACCGATCGCCGCAGGTTCGAGAAGGTCGCGATCGTCCTGGACGTCAGGGCGGGCAATGCGCCGCTCGCGCTGGCCGCGATGCGCGGGGCTCTCGAGGGCCGAGGCATCAAGCCGCGGGTCATCTTCCTCGAGGCTCGCGACGACGTCCTGATTCGTCGTTTCTCGGAGACGCGTCACCGCCACCCGCTCGCGGGTCGTCGTGGGATCGCCGGTTCGATCGCCGAGGAACGCCGTCGTCTCGAGCCCATTCGGGCCGACTCGGACATCGTCGTCGACACCTCGGACCTGTCGCTCCGCCAGCTCAAGGAGCGGATCTTCTCCCACCTGACGGACGCGGCTTCGGAGCAGGGGCTGGTCTTCCAGCTGATCAGCTTCGGCTTCAAGTACGGCGTGCCCCTGGAGGCGGACCTCGTTTTCGACGTCCGATTCATGGAGAACCCCTATTACGTCGACGAGCTTCGTCATCTCTCCGGCCTGACGCCGGCAGTGCGTGACTACGTCATGGGCCAGCCGATCGCCCAGCAGTTCTTCGACTTCTTGAGCCGCTTCCTGGATCTGACGGTGCCGGGGTTCAAGAGCGAGGGCAAGACCAGGCTCACCATCGCCATCGGCTGCACGGGCGGCTACCACAGATCCATCGTCATCACCGAGGAGCTGCGTTCATGGCTGGAGCGGCGAGGCTTCGGCACAGTCGCCGTCTTCCACCGTGAGCTGGAGCGCGAATGAGCGTGCCGCGTCTGCGGATCTCCGGCTCGACATTGCGGCGATGGCTGGTCCCTGGGATCGGCGTCAAGCGCTGGCTTGTGATCGTGTTCATCGGCGAGCTCTGCCTGGCACTTGCGGGAGCCCTGCTGCTGCGCCAGTTCTACCGCGAGGCCGAGATCTCGGGGCCGGGCCAGGCGGTCGTCTGGACGCTGACTCTCCAGTTCCTGCCGTACTGGGTGCGCGGCGCGATCCTTGGCCTGACCGGGGTGGGGTTCTTCCTGTACGGATCGTGGCGCGTCATCGGTGCGCTCATGGCGCCGTTCCTTTCGTCCTCGGCCGATCAACCGCTCGTCGAGGTCATCTACCAGAAGAGATTCCTGTCGCGCGGTCCACGGATCGTCGTGATCGGCGGCGGCACCGGCCTATCGACCCTCCTGCGGGGCATCAAGGAGCACACCAGCAACATCACCGCCGTGGTGACGGTCGCAGACGACGGCGGTTCGTCCGGGCGTCTGCGCGAGGAGCTGGGGATCCCGGCCGTCGGGGACATTCGCAACTGCATCGTCGCGCTGGCGGACTCCGAGCCATTGATGGGCGAGCTCTTGCAGTACCGATTCCCCGGTGACGGGGAAGCGAGCCTGGGCGGGCACACCATCGGCAACCTGCTCCTGGCGGCCATGACGTCGGTTCAGGGGGACGACTTCGAGGAGGGCGTCCGCCAGATGAACCGCGTTCTCGCGGTTCGAGGTCAGGTCGTTCCGGCGACCGCCACGCCGGTGACGCTGCACGCGCGGCTGGGCAACGGGACGGAGGTCACGGGCCAGTCGGAGATCGCCCGATCCGCCGGAATCGACCGGGTCTGGCTGACCCCCTCCAACGTCGCTGCAGGAGACGACGCCCGGCATGCCGTCGAGGAGGCCGACCTGATCGTCATTGGGCCCGGCAGCCTCTACACGAGCATCATGCCGAGCCTTCTGCTGCCCGAGATAGCGACTGCCATCCGCCTCTCGTCGGCGGTCCGGCTGTACGCGTGCAACGTGGCCACGCAGACGAGCGAGACGGAGGGATACGACCTGGCCGACCACGTCCTTGCCTTGGAGCGTCACACCGGGCCGGGGCTCATCGACGTGGTGCTGGCCAACAACCGTTTCGATGCCAGGCGCCCCGGCGGCTACGCGGCAGAGCCGGTGAAGCTGCGCTGGCCGCCGGCCGGTCCTCGGTCGCGCGAGGCCGGGCCTCGGTTGGTCCTGGAAGACGTCGTGGATCCGGACAACGCCCACCACCACGACCCGTCGCGACTGGCGGCGGCGATCATGCGCGTGTATGAGCGCGAGGCCTACGGCCGGCGCCGCTCGCGAGTCTCCCGGACGGCGTGACATGCCGGCGCCGGACTCACGATCCCGGGCGCCCGAACGGAGACTGGCATGACGACGGCGGAGCGTGATCTGGCGGATGCGCTGCGCGCCGAGCTGGCGGCGATCGATCCTCCGCGGCGATGCTGCCGCGCGGCGGAGGCGGCCGGCATGGCCGGTACCTTCGCGCCGCGTCGCCGGACGATCGCGCGAGTGGCGCTGCGGCTCGCCCGCGGCCACGTCCCGGGCGAGACGGCTCCTGCACGGCCTGCGCCCGCAGGCGCCGCCACGGAGGCCGCCGCGTCGCTCCCCGCCGGGTTCGATTGGGAGCGCTCCCCGGAGCACTGCCGCGTGGCATACCTGCGGGGCCGGTTCCTGGCGCATGGATCGCTCAGCCTGGCGTCCGGGCGGACGCATCTCGAGTTCGTCCTGCCGGTGGAGGAGGCACGCGAGCTGTGCGAGAGGCTGCGCCAGTTCCAGCTGGAGGCTGGATGGCGCATTCGCCGCGGCCGCGGCGTGGTCACCTGGAAGAGCGTGGAGACAGTCGGCACGTTCCTGCGGCTGGTGGGCGGCGGAGCGGCACTGCTCGAACTGGAGGCGCGGCAGGTGTCGCGGTCGGTTCGCGGTGATCTCAATCGTGTCATCAATGCCGAGTCGGCCAACCTGCAGCGGGCGGTGGCCGCCGCGGCCCGCCACCTGGAGGCGATCGACATCCTCGAGGCCGATGGCCGCCTGGCGGAGCAGCCGTACCTGGTCAGGCTCGTGGCCGACGCCCGCCGGGAGGAGCCGGAGGCTACCTTCTCCGAGCTCGCCGAGCGCCTCGGAATCCACCGCTCCGCCGTACAGCGCGCCCTGGACAATATCGAGCGCCTCGCCCTTCATCCGGACGAGAGGGTAGGGAAGCGGAGTCGCTCTCGGGCCGACTGACACCCAGGCTCGGCCGTTCGGCCGCCCGCGAAGGGCCGAACCTCCCTCCGGAAGGGCCGCTCACTCTGTCATCATTCCCGGCCATGAGACCCCTGATCATTGCCGCCAACTGGAAGATGAATACAACCCCCGCGGACGCCGGTGAGCTGGCCGCGACAATCGCCGCCCGGACCGAGGAGCCGGGCGTGATCCGAGTCATCTGCCCCCCGTTCGTTTGCCTCGCGGCCGTCCGCGACGCCCTTGCCGGGAAGAACGTGGCCGTAGGAGCCCAGAACGTCCACCACGAGCTGGCCGGCGCCTACACCGGCGAGACATCTGCCGCCGCCCTCGCCGGCCTCGCGACGTGGGTCATCGTCGGCCACTCCGAACGACGCCGCGATGCCCACGAGTCCGACGAGCTGATCGGCAAGAAGCTGGCCCGTGCCGTCGCTTCCGGCCTGCGCCCAATCCTGTGCGTCGGCGAGCTGCTTGCCGAGCGTGAAGCCGGTCGTGCCGTCGAGGTTGTAGCCACTCAGCTCCGCGGCGCCCTGGCCGGCAAGGACGTGGACGCGCTCATGAGCGCGGGCTTCGTCATCGCCTACGAGCCGGTATGGGCAATCGGCACCGGTCGCACCGCGACGAGCGCCGATGCGGCTGCCATGGCCGACGCCATACGTTCCACCCTCTCCGCCGACCTCGGTTGGGGCGACGCCGCGGAAGACGTCCCCGTCCTGTACGGTGGCAGCGTCACCAGTGCCAACATCGGCGAGTTCCTGGGCGAGCACTCGATCGACGGCGGGCTCGTCGGTGGCGCCTCGCTCAAGCCCGACGAGATGGCCGGCATGGTGGCCCGCGCCGCCGTGACCGCCAGGGCCCGCGCCGCGGCCGAGGGCAACGCCGAATGACGACCACCACCTCGCCTCGGCCCCGCCCGATCTGCCTCGTTGTCCTGGATGGCTTCGGCATCGGCCACAAGCCGGAAGTGGACGCCATCGTGCAGGCTCGAATGCCTGTCTGGAATGGCTTCCTGAAGCGCTGGCCGCACAGCTCCCTCGAGGCGTCCGAGGAGTTCGTCGGGCTGCCTGTGGGTCAGATGGGCAACTCGGAGGTCGGCCACCTCAACCTCGGGACCGGCCAGCCGGTCCTGCAGGATCTGCCTCGCATCAGCAAGGCCATCTCGACGGGCAGCTTCTTCACACGACCGATTCTGCTCGAGCTGTGCGCCCGAGCGAAGGAAGACGACCACACCCTGCATCTGATCAGCCTGGTCGGCCCCGGCGGCGTCCACGCCATCGACAGCCACCTGGTCGCGGTGGCCGAGCTGGCTGCCCGCCAGGGCGTCAGGCGCGTCCGCGTCCACGGCCTGCTGGACGGCCGGGACACTCCGCCGCGATCCGCCATCGAGTTCGTGCCGGACCTGGAGAAGCGCCTCGCCGCCGCTCATCCGGACGCCAGGATCGCCACGATCGGCGGCCGGTACTTCGCCATGGACCGCGACAAGCGCTGGGAGCGGACCAAGAAGGGCTACGACGCCATCGTCCACGGCGTCGCCGATTTCCACGCCCCGTCCGCCGTGGCCGCCGTAGAGGCCGGCTACGCGCGCGGCGAGAACGACGAGTTCATCACGCCGACGGTCATCGATGGCGTGGATCACGGGACGATCGCCGACGGCGATGCCGTCCTGCACTGCAACTTCCGTGCCGATCGGGGCCGGCAGCTCTCCCACGCTCTCGCCGACGCCGACTTCGCCAGCTTCGATCGCGACGCGGCCGGCCCCGCTCCAAAGGGGATCCTCTACGCGACGATGACCGCCTACGAGGCCGACCTGCCGGTGCAGGTTGTCTTCGGTCCCGAGGTGGTGCCCTCGCTGGCGGAAGCCGTCAGCAAGGCCGGTTGGAAGCAGTTCCACGTCGCCGAGACGGAGAAGTACGCCCACGTGACCTACTTCTTCAACGGCGGCCGCGAGGAGCCGTGGCCGGGCGAGGACCGGAAGCTCATCCCGAGCCTGAAGATCGCTACCTACGACCTGCAGCCGAGCATGGCGGCCGAGGGCGTCTGCGATGCCCTCGTGGCGGCGATCGCCGGTGGCAAGTACGACCTGATCGTCGCCAACTTCGCCAATCCGGACATGGTCGGCCACACCGGCGTCTGGGAGGCCACCGTCAGGGCGTGCGAGACCGTGGACGCCTGCCTGGGCCGGATCTCCGAGGCGATCCTGGCTGTGGACGAGGGCGATCCCGGGGCTCCCGGCGGAGTCCTCCTGATCACCGCGGACCACGGCAACGCCGACGAGATGAAGGACGAGGCCGGAAACCCGGTGACCAAGCACTCCCTGAATCCCGTACCGCTCCTGGGAATCGGACGGTTCATGGATGGGAAGCGCCTGGAGGACGGCCGGCTTGCCGATGTCACGCCCACGATCCTCGAGATCGGTGGCCTGGAGCCGTGGCCGGAGGTGACCGGGCACTCGTTGCTCGCCGATAGCTGACCCACGCCCGGGCCACCCGGGCCACCCAAGCCCAGCCGAGCCACTCCACCCGTGCCCCGCCGCGATCGACGGGCCTGCGGGGCCGTCTGGCCGCGGTGGTGTGCTAACATGCGCCGGTCCGCCGTCGAGCGGACCCACAGACGAGGTTGCTTCCAGCTGTGAATCCCGCGATGGCCGCTGGCCAGGACATCATCGGCGTCTTCTTGGTCATATCCATCCTGCTCCAGGCGCGAGGGTCGGGTCTGTCCGCAACCTTTGGCGGCGACTCGTCCGTGTACCGCAGCCGGCGCGGGATCGAGCGGCGCCTGTGGCAGTTCACGATCCTTCTGGCGATCCTGTTCTGCGCCTTCTCCGTCGTGAGCTACACCGTTTTCCCGCAGCCTTGACCCATCGGGCACGGCGGTCCCGCGGTTCCCGGCGCCGGCCGCCGAGGGACGAGATAGAAACGTAGATGGCGCAGCCCAGGCCATGACTCGGATCGACCGAATCGTCATCTGTGCGCTGGCCGTCGTGCTGGCGCTGATCGGCGGGGCGATGCTTCAGACGGCGCCCCCGAGCAACGTCCGTCCGGCCACTCCTTCGATCGCTCCTGCCGTGCCCTATCGCGAGGGAGTCATCGGGCATCCGAGCTCCGTCAACCCACTGACTCCGCGATCCCAGGCCGACCAGGATCTGGTCGCGCTGCTGTTTCGGGGTCTCGTCCGCGAAGGGCCCGACGGCTCGATGCTGCCCGACCTTGCCGACAGCTGGGCCAGCTCGAGCGACGGGCGAACCTACACGTTCCAGCTCTCCTCGAGCGCCTACTGGGAGGACGGCGAGCCTGTCACGGCGGCAGACGTCGTCTTCACCATCGGAATGCTGCAGGATCCGAGATACGACGGCCCTTACGGCTCCTCCTGGCAGGGGATCCACGTCACCGCGGATGGCCCCTCGACGGTCCGATTCACCATGACGCTGCCGATCGCCGGATTCCTGAGACAGGCTGCCCTGCCGGTTCTGCCGCTGCACCTGCTGGAGGGGGTTTCGGCCCTACAGCTCGCGGGTTCTGCCTTCAGCTCCAGGCCCGTCGGCGATGGACCGTACCGACTGGTGGCCCTGGACAAGACCCACGCGGTCCTGCAGCGTGTGCCGTCCGTGGTCCGGACCAACTCGCCACTACCGTCTCCGACGGCGAGTGCCGGCCCGACTCCGAGCCTCGGCACGAACCTAGGCACGACTCCGAGCCCGACCAAGGTGGCCTCTACGGCAAGCCCAGGCAAGGGGGCCTCCGCGGCGCCTTCCGCGGCGCCTTCCGCCTCGGCCACGCCCACGCCGACACCGACGCCCACGCCTACGCCCACGGCATCGCCCACACCAGCGCCAGAGCTTACCGGCCCGCAGAGCACGCTCGACACGATCGAGCTGGTCTTCTTCGACGACGCTCAGTCGGCGGCGGCCCAATTCGCGACCGGCGGGCTGGATTCGGTCGGCGGACTGACGCCCGAGCAGATCGACGCCGCCCTCGCCGTCCCCGGATCCAGCCTGATTCCCTATCGCTGGACGAGCCTCCTGAGCGTGGTACTGAACCAGCGAGTCGACCATCCCGAGATGCGCGACGTGAACGCCCGGAGCGGGCTTCTGGCCGCCATCGACAGGAAGGCCCTGCTTACGACCGTCCTGGAAGGTCGTGGCAGCACGGCGGACCTTCCCATACCGAGCTGGTCGCCCGCTTTCGACCCCACGGCGCTCGTCTCGACGGCCTATGACACCACGGCGGCGATCAATCACCTCGACACCGCCGGATGGCAGCGGACCGGGACCGCCTGGATGGCGCCGAAGAGCTCGGCGGCGTACTCGCTGGACCTGCTGGCGCCGGACGAGGCAAGCAACCCGATCGTGTATCGGGCCGCCGTGAAGGTGGCCGCAGACTGGCGCGCGATCGGACTCGACGTGGCCCTCGACGCCCAGCCGACGGCAACCTACCTGAGCCGGCTGGGCGGCGGGCAGTTTGCGGCGGCCGTGGTCGATTTCGAGGTCGGGTTGGACCCGGATCTGGGCCCGCTCCTCCTCTCCTCGCAGGTCGGGTCGGGGGGCTCGAACGTCTCCGGGATCCAAGACCCGGCCCTGGACCAGCTCCTGCTGACGGCGCGCAAGACCATCGATCCGGTCGATCGTCAGACGGCGGTTTCGGCGGTCGAGAAGTACGTTTCCACGGCCGAACCCATCCTGCCGCTCGTCTTCCGGGACTACGATTTCGTCGTCTCCAAACGGGTCCAGAACGTCTCGGGGACCCAGATTTCGGATCCTTCGAGTCGATATTGGGATGTGATAGACTGGCGCCTCGCCAGCGACGGGTAGGCCCGTTGTTGCGTGCGCCGAGGTGGCGGAATTGGCAGACGCGCTGGTTTCAGGAGCCAGTGGCCGCAAGGC